>Ga0315902_10000686_pt1 | contig 56954 bp, 75 predicted proteins | sample LakEriMetagenome_9_FD_203523 | JGI IMG/M metagenome (GOLD analysis project Ga0315902, IMG submission 203523) | Freshwater fungal communities from buoy surface, Lake Erie, Ohio, United States - Buoy 12 MA117 | ecosystem: Environmental > Aquatic > Freshwater > Lake > Lake biofilm | place: USA... | reverse complement strand
ACGGACGCAGGGGCATCATGGACACTATAACATTTTTCGGGAAGGTGCTGCCATCTGAAGGTGTGTACGTCAGCGCACAACTGACGCCACGAGGGATGATCCACAAGTTCTACGACTCAGTGGAAAACCTTACTCAGGCAGTACAATCCATCAGCCAGCGCGGCGGCAACGTGTACTATGCCGTCTCGTCAATGCAAGACAACTCAGAGCGCAGCCAGCGCAACACCCACCTTACCCAGACCCTGTTCATCGACGTGGACTGTGGCCCGGACAAACCCTACCCCACATGGAAAGAAGGGCTGCTCGCCCTCAGCCAGTTCATATCCGCGCTCCAGCTACCCAAGCCCATGATCATTCATTCGGGCAACGGACTGCACGTCTATTGGGTACTGACCGAAGCGCTTGCGCCTGCGCAGTGGGGACCACTGGGTCTTGCCCTTAAGGCAGCGGCCAAGGCCAACGGGTTCGAGATCGACATGAACGTGCCGGGTGACAGCGCCCGACTGCTTCGCCCTGTGGGAACCATCAACCCGAAGGGTGGTGCCGAGGTCAGGTTGCTGATCGACGCGCCTGCGGTGGATGCCGATGTGATGCGGACCGCGCTCAGTAGTTTTGTTGTACATGCACCGACTACGACTCACTTCGGAGTTCCAACACGTACCAGTGCGTTGTCACAAGCTCTCGCTGTCGATGCAGAGTTCCCTGACGCCAACCCGGATGTCGTTGCCTCCAAGTGCCAGCAGATCGCGTGGGGTGTGGAGAACCAAGCCGAAGTCTCCGAGCCGTTTTGGTACGCCATGCTGGGCATCGCTGCCTTCTGCATCGACTCGGAGAACACCGCTGTCGCTTGGTCGAGCAAGCATCCAGACTTCGACTACACCAAGACCATGCGCAAGATGGCGCACTGGAAGCAGTCGGTCTCCGGCCCTGCCACCTGCAAAAAGTTCCAAGAGGAACGCCCCAAGGGCTGCGCTGGCTGCAAGTTCGCAGGCAAGATCACGGCACCTACCCAGATCGGTGCACAGTTCAGCACGGTAGAGATATCGGAAGCTGCGCCTGACAAGATCGGCGCTGCGGTACCACTTCCACGAAGCTACAAGCGCACTGCCTCGGGCATCAAGCAGACTGTCGATGGCACAGACCTCGATATCTGCCCGTTCGATATCTACCCCGTTGGTTACGGTAGGGACGAGTCGCTTGGGTATGAGACCGTCCGCTACCACTGGGATCGTAAGCACGCAGGCTGGCAGGAACTGACGCTGCGCCAAGCATTCCTCACGGACACACGTCTGCGTGAGTTCACAACTGCCGTCGCTGATCAGGGGATAGTTCTCAGGACAGAGAAGCAAACCGCGAGTTTCCAGTTTATGCTACGTTCGTACATGGACAAGCTGCGCGAGATGCGCGCAATGACCAACCTCTACAACAGCATGGGGTGGAAGGATGACTATAAGCAGTTCGTCCACGGCAACACGCTCTACCGCAAGCTGGATGACGGCACTGTCAGCAAGGAGAACATCACTCTCTCGACCAGCAGCCAGCGGTTGGGCGGCGAACTCTACGGTTCTTCGGGTAGTCAGCAGGGGTGGACCGACTTCACGTCACTGCTTCAGGCAGCCAAGATGCCTGCGCACATGTTTGCGATTGGGTTCAGCCTTGCCACACCGTTGATCGAACTGACTGGCCTGAATGGTCTGACGCTATCGCTGTGCGGTCAGACTGGTACGGGTAAGACGCTGGCACAACTCTGGCAGCAGTCGCTGTGGGGTGATCCGCAGAAGCTGCACTTCGCAGCCAAGTTCACGATGAACAGCCTGTACAATCGGCTTGGGTTCTACTGCAACTTGCCGATGACCATCGACGAAGCCACAGTTGTGACGGACAAGGAGGTCGGCGACTTCCTCTACATGGTCACGCAGGGCCGCGACAAGGCACGTCTGAACCGCAGTGCAGAGGAACGGGAGACCAAGCGCTGGGCCACCAGCGTGACCATCTCCACCAACATCCCTTGGTCCACCAAACTGGCAGCGATGAGCACTGCTACGGACGCGCAGTTGATGCGTATGCTGGAGGTTGCTGTCGAGCCGCACCCGGTATTTGCTGACGGTACGTCCGGTGGCCGCAAGATTTTCCAGTTCATCACCACCAACTACGGTTGGGTCGGCCCTAAGTTCGTCGAGTACCTGTTGGCGATGGGACCACAGGCAATCAAGGAGATGATCGACGAGGCGATGACTACGTTCCCACAGAGGTATCCTGCTGAGTTCAGCGGTGAAGAACGCTACTGGGAGATCGCCATTGTCCTGACCGATCTGGCTCTACGGATCGCCAAGGAACAGAACTGGATCAGGTTTGATCCAGCCATGGCGATCAACTGGGTACTGGACCAGACCGGGACCGTGCGGCAGAACATCGTCTCCAACAAGATGGACAGTTTCGATATCCTGTCGGAGTACCTCAACGACAATACCCGGCTGGCGCTTACGGTCATGCACACCTATGGGCAGCAGCCAGTGCCACTGTTCCAACGGATGCCGCAGGGCGAAGTCAGGATACGTTATGATGTGCGGCGCAACCAACCGAACGGAGTATTCGACCACGGCTCTGTAATGCTGGACCGGACCCACTTCCGCAACTGGCTTGCGTCTCGCAATGTGGACTACCGGCAGATTACCCGAGACCTAGAGTCTGAGAACATCCTGCTGCCGGTCAAGAACAACAAGGCGTATCTGGGTAAGGGAACCGATATCAAGACCGGCCAGTCCTACGTCGTCCAGATCAACCTGTGTCACCCGAGACTGCGTGGTATCCTTGATAACGCGGACCAAGCATACGACACGCAAGTACTCGGGGAGTTGAAAGTAGTCTAGTACGAGAGGGTATCGAATGCCCTCTCGATATCTTCGCGGCCAGCCTTGGGGACAGTACGCAGGGTGCGCTCCTTGGCCGGTCGCTGGGCTTCCTTGAGCGCACGCATGGACCGGCGACGGAAGTCAGCGATCTCAAGCCCGGTGCCCTTGGCCCCCTTGTTCCAGCTATCCACTGCCTGCTCGATCTCGCGTGCGCGGCCAGTGTTGCCCTCCATCGTGGCCTTGATCCATGCTTGGCGGAAGCCTGCCACGACATCTCGCTGGTAGTCTGTCACACGGGTAGCGACGCGGATCGCGCTGTACTGCTGCGCAGCCTCGCTCGGGTAGAACCCCAACAAACGAGCAGCGATAACTCCAGCGTTGGCATCATCGGCCACGACATAACCACGGCGGTCCACAATGGCGTCTGACTTGGCGTAGGCAACAGCATCACCGGTTGCACGGAGCATAGTCACCGGAGCCTCACGAGCCACATCGACCAACTGGATACGGTCGGAGAACGGTACACGCATCAGGTCAGCAAAGAACTGGGCCGAGCCAATCAGGGCCGAAGGCGCAGGACCGGCGATGTCGGTAAGTTCACGACCTACGTCCGCACCAGACAGGAGGATACCCGTGCCGGGGAAGACGTTGCCCAGCGAGACACGTCCAGCGATATCAGCGGGCACTGCCGAGTTGACCACACCCTGTAGGAAGTACGGCGACATGCCGGGGAAGACGCCATCAACAAACTTGGCGATCTCCATACGGATGCTACCGACCTTGAACCCAAGCGCCTGAGCCAGTGTGTCGATCAGGTCTTCGAGGTCCTCAGCGAACGGCAGACCCTGCAAACCGGAGAGCATCCACAGAGATGCCAGCATGGCGATCTTGCCGCCACGCGACAGGTTCGAGAACAACTGGATCGAAGTGGTCGGGAAGACCTTGTACATATAGAGGAACGACTGGATACCCGAACGCCATGCAGGCGGGCGGTTGAGCACTGAGTACTCACCCATGGTCAGGCTCAGGGCATCGACAGCAAAGCGGCGAGCCGCTTCCTGTGCCTTGGTCTCGCTACGACCACCGGCAATCTGCCGCTCATACTCAAGCCGATAGGCAGTGAGACCCAGCGTGCGGCGAGAAGCCTGTTCAGTCAGGTTGAAAGGCAGCATCCACCCATCGATGAACTTGCGGGCAAAGCCCGACGATATCTGACCACGAGCAGTGTTGATCAGCGCGTTGGTCTGCGCCGGGATCATGGCACCCTCACGGATTTCGCGGGCGATGAACTCGGCCTCGTGTGCTGCCAGTCCGTACTTGGTCTGGAGTTCCTTACTCTTGGCCACGGCATCGTAGAACTCTGCCGTGTTGGCCTTCATGTTGGCCATACCCAATGCCCCGACCTGCTTGGCCGCGATGTGGAACTGGGCAACCGAGGGACCGATACCGAAGCCGCCACCGAAACCATTGCGAGGGTTGTAACTGGCGAGGAACGGCAGACCGTTGGTATAAGCGCTGATCAGGTTGAGCGCACCAGTGGCGATAGAACCGCCAAGCTGCATGATGCTGGTAGCCGCACGGACTCGCGAGACAACCTCACCACTTTCGAAGTTCGACTCGGTTACGTCGCGGTTCTCGTCAAGGAACGACACCGTGCGCGAGGCTTCATTGTAGAACTGGTTAGTCCGCTTGGGTTTACCCTTCGGATTGGTCTGTTCATACATGTACTTGTAGCGGGCATATTCACGCTGCGCGATGGCGCGTTCTTCCACAGACAAGTTGGTGTTCTCAGCCGCAGTCTTAAGGTCAGCCAGCAGTCGGGCATCGCCATTCCACAGGCGCTGCGTGGACTCCATCGACAGGTTCATAAGTTCGCCCAACTGCGGACGCATGATCGTCTTGGAGATGGTCGAGGCACGCGAGTCCACATGGCGGGAGATCGCCTTGATGGCATCCGGGTCAGCACCCGGAGTGAAGGCGCGCAGCAGGCGGTTACGAGCCGAACTGTTCTGCCGGGTCAGGGCAGTGACCACGCGCTCAACTTCCTTCGGGGTCAGTACAATATCAAGCTGACGCAGGCCATACACAAACTCGTTGAGGTTCAGTTCCGGAGGACCGGCGATGGCGTCGAGTGCCGTCTCCGACACGGCTCGGAAGACCACGGTCTGCTTGACGTACTCACCTGCATCCGGGCTATAGGCATCGACCTCGTAGGTCTTGTCCTTGAAGATGTCATTAATGCCCGCAGCCAGTTCGAGGGCTTCGCTCTCCTTCTCCACCTGCGAGTAGATAAGCTGCTCACGATAGGCATCAGCCAAACGAACGACCTTGCCCGTGCGGGGGTTGACCACTTCGACACGGATTTGGAACTGGCCCTCGCGCAGCAGCGGGGTGTAGCCAGTGGCCAGTGTGCGACGGGTGTAGAGATCAGCGTCGGTGTTCGACACTTCCAGTACCCCAAGCTGCTTGACCCGGTTCTGGATGGTGTACTTGTTGTCGGCCCCGATCTTCAGGCGAGTCTTAAACTCACGCAGCTTGGCGACCATATCGTCAGCCGCCTTGCCCTCGAAGAACCGCGCGACCTCGTCGAAGTCCCGCTGCTGCCCGAGCGTCAGCGCCTTGTTGATGGCCACGACGAAGTCATTACCGTTCTGCATGGCATTGGTGTCGAGCTTGGGGTAGCCAAGCTCATCGAAGGTGATGTCTGCCGTATAGAGGTCGTGGTATGTCCTGATGATGCGGCGCAGCAGATCACGCTCCGCGTTGGTCAGGCGCTTGTTCTCGACCAGTTCATCGAACTGCTTGAACGCGATGTTCTGGTCTTCGAACCGACTCTGGTAGTGGGCGCGCAGAAGCAGAAGCTCTACCTCGTTGACCGTCTCACGCAGGCTGACATACCCACGCCACTCGATGCTCTCCTTGGTCAGACCGGGGATGCCAGCAAAGCGCTCTTCGCGGGTAGTGCCATCCGGAAGCTGGACCTCGTAGGTAAACCCGTCCCGCGCCTGTTCGAAAGTAACCATGCCCTGCTTGGTGAGCCTGTCGATTTCCGGCTGGTTGGGGACCAGTTCGCCATCCTTGAACTCATACAGCGGAGGACCTTTGAGGTCTCGCAAGCTCTTGACCTTGCTGGCGGCAAGCCGCTGGGAAGCGTACATCAGCTTGTTGATCGAGTCGGTCTGCTCGTCCGTCACCCCGAAGTACTTACCGAACACGGCGGCGTCGAACACCTCTGCGTTACGCTCGTTGCTTGAGACCCGGATGCTGGAGGTGAGGTCGCGAGCCGCTTCGAGGATTTCCTCCAAGCGATTGAGGCCGGGGTTGAGGCGTGAGCGGAAGTTGGCGAGACTCAGGAACTCAGCCTTGAACCGGTCGAAGCGGTCAGTGCTATTGCCGACAGCGCCCTTGATCGTGGTCCATGCCTGCTCCCAGTTCAGTGGAGCATTGGCCATATGGTCGCGCACCAGTTCAGCCGCACGGTTGTCCGCGTAGATATCTCCCACTGTGCTGAACCGCCCGGTGGAAGCGTAACCCTTGCCGTACTCCACATCTTGCAGGTCACCGAAGACCTTGGCCACATCGAACATGCTCGACTTGCCACTGCGCACATAGGACCGCGAGTGCTTCAGGACGTAGCGCACCATCTCGTCACCGAACTTGATGCCCAGCTTGTTGAGCGCACCCTTGATGGCATTCCAGACCCGAGCCACCACGCTGGTGTCGAGCACCCCGGCAAAGTCAGAGAGGTATTCTTCGACCGCTTCAGCCTTGGACTGGCCGTTGGCCACAGCGATATCCACATCGGAGCGGATAGCAGGGCTGGCGTTATAGATCGCCTCCATGGCGGCGTTGAACTTGTTCGCCGGGATGATCCCACGCAGACCGAAGTGGCCGAGGGTTTCGTGTGCCAACACAAAGTTCAGGTGCTGCTGGTTGGCAATGCGGTCCGTGAAGATCACCACGTTACCGTCGCCGAACGAGTAACCCGCAGCCAGTGCGGTATCGAAGTCGCCTTCAGGGCGAGCAGCCACAGCCTTGCGGTAGAGAGCCGGGTTCTTGGCCTTCATGTCGGCTTGGTTCTTGAACACCGCGACCTTGGGCTTAGTCGCCAGCTTCGATACGAACCGCGAGATCGCCATGCGCAGCTTACCCACAGCAGGATCAGCGCGATCAGGCTGGTTGAACGAGGCCAGAGCGAAGCGGCCTTCGTCTTCCTTCTTGGCAGACGGAGTGAAGAGGTCACCGACCTTGTCAAACTTGGCTTCACCATCCGCAGTGAAGTAATCCTTCAGCGGGTAGCCATTGATCAGCGTGTCGCGGTCAGCTTCGTTGGTCTCAGCGAACAGGTCTTCGAGTGCGAAGGGCAGGCTCGGGTATTCCTCCTTGGACATCGACGACTGCGAAAAGGTGAACGGACGCTCAAGGTTGAACACCTTCAAGTTGCTCGCCAGCAGCGCAGCCAGCTTGGACAGAGCCGTGTCGGTAAGGACAGGCTTGCTTTCGTAAGTCGCCTTCTTGGTAACCGCAGGCTGCGGCTCAATCGCAAACATCTCCTCGGCCTGCGCCCGGAGCGCAGGGTCCTTGATCTTGTCGAGGTTAGTAATCTTGTCCTTCGCCTTGTCCGGGAACGCCTTGGTCAGATCGTTGTCCAGCATGAACTGGAACCACGGACCATCAGCCGGAAGGGTGTCCTCACGCAGCATGATATCGCGGAACGCCTTGGCCAGCGACGGCTGGTGCCACTTGGAGATCGGACCCTTGAGGAAGTCACGCGCCTTGGTCTGGATCGCTTTGCGGCCTTCGACTGTGCCACTGGACAGGCGCTCGAAGAAGGCAAGCTCCAAGATATCATAATAGGCATCGCGAACATCGTCGCGATCTGCTCGGGTCGTAGCCTCTTCTGCAAACCGGATAGCTGCATCAATCCGATCAGCATCGGTCATGTTGCCACGGTCTTCAGCGAGGGTCGGGGCCTGCGTTCTCGGTTTGCGCTTTTCAGTCTTGCCCTTCTTCAGAACTTGAACAACTTCTCCCGGCTGCTTCTGAACAGGTGCGGCTGCTTTTTTGGCTTTGGCCGCTGGCTTGGCGCTAGGCTTTCCGGTAGGCGCTGCAACTGCTCGTCCGACAGGCCGCTTGAGAGCTTCTCCGCGAGTTGCGGGTTGCTGCGCTGGAGAAACCGCAGTTGCTTTTGGCTTCTTAAGACCACTCGGCTTTCCTCCTGTCGGCGGGGTGGGTGTCGGCGTGATGGCACCAGTGACCACAGTGCGTGGCGGGGTCTTAGTGAGGCGCGCTTCGTTCTCGGCCTGTACCAATTCGGTACGGATTTGCCGGAGGTCATCACGCGAAAGCTCACCAGCCTGCTCCATATTGAGCGCATCGATCCACTGGTTCTGGATTTCGGGTAGGAAGTTGGCAAACGGCTTAGGCCGACCACGGCCAGCAAGGGCACGCCACTCTTCGGCAGCCTGCGCAGGAGTAGCACCATAGGTCGGTTCGGGTAGGAGCGTGCCCTCAGTACCCACCACTTCAAGGAACGGCTGCGACTCGGCAAGGCGCTGCTGGAGGGCATTAAGACCCGTGACGGGAACCCGTGCGCCCTGTGCTTGTTCGAACTCGGCCTGCCGCTGCGCGGCCATCTGCGCTTCCTGCTCGCGCTGCTGAAGTGCGCGGAGCACAGGGTTATCGGCAAGAGTACCAGTGGGAACAACAGGCTGCGCATAGCGGAACGGAGCCAGACCGGACTCGAAGGGCAGTACGTCTTGGATTTCAGTGGTCGGCGCAACCGGAGCCACGCCAGCGGCGAAGGGCAGTTCAAGCTGCGGGGAGGGACCTTCGGGTGCAATACCGAGATCAACACCCTCGAACATCTCTGGCTGCGTCGGAACCGCAGTAGGCGCAATAGGAGTCGGAGCGACACCGCCACCACCAATAAGGGGAAGCTCGCCCTGCTCTGGACCATAATACGGCAGCCGCTTAAGCGGAGCCGGAAGTTGTTTGGGCGGCGCGGGTAGTGCCAGAGGTTCAGGGTTAGCGCCGCCGAGCAGGTCAGCAGGCTTACGCCCCTTGAGATTGGCAACTCCGCCGAGTGGTGCACCGATGGCAGCACCAGCAGCGAAAGACTCGATAAGACGCTGGACGTTCTCAGGCTTGCTCAGGTCCTGATCGGAGAGACCAAGGAGCAGGGCTTCCTGCCCGAGTTCTGTAGCGCCTTCGGCAGCCCCACCGATTGCACCACCCACAGCACCACGGCGCAGAAGTTCAGCGCCACGACGAGGCAGAGAAGTGCCAGCAGCCATAGCCCGAGGAGCGGCAACACCGCCAAGAACGCGACCAGCCAGCAGGAACTCAGGGAGTGTTTCGAGCGCAGCATAAGGTAGGGACCCCAAGAGCGCGGTCATCCGCGCGTTCACATCGTCCGGGTCGGCACCCTGCTCACGCATCTCGCCATAGATATCCGCTGTACCCGTAGCGATGTTGTTCGCATAGGAAGCAACAGTGGCACCAGCGATACCGGCAGCACTCCGCAGTATCTTGCGTTCAGCAGCGTCAAGGACTTCACCCGCAGCCTGCTTGCGCGCTGCGGCAAGGACCGCTTGCTTGAACGAGGACTTGCCTGCCAGACCGGCGATGGCACCACCAAGCGTACCGAGACCCGGACCACCGGAGAGAGTACCCGCAGCGGCACCACCAGCAGCGACAGCGATGGACTCCAGCAGGTTGGGACCCTGCGCACCAAGGTTGGCTACGAACCATTCGATGGCGTCACGGCCAGACTCGATATCACTAAACTGACGCTCGTAGGGTGTGGTCTGCCGGAGGTCTTCCATCTGCTGGGCGACAATCCGCCCACCAGTTTCTTCAGCACCAAGGAACTGGAGACCACGACCGGCAAGAAGCTGGCTTACATCAACGCCGCGACCGAACCCCTTGGAGAACAGCGTGCCGAGGCTAGGTTCCTTGATCCCTTGGAGGTAGCCAGCATAAGCCTGCGGGTCCACAGGGACCCAGTCACCAGTGGGGAGAGGCGCACCGGGCTGACCCAACAGGGCTTCGCTCTCGATGGCGCTTTGCGCATCGTCCTTGGAGAACGTGCGGCCTTGCACAAAGAACTCACCACGAGACGGGCTGAACGCAATGGTCGGCTGCGCCTGCTGTACCTGCGGCGCGGCAATCTCCGGAACACGGACCTGCGCACGGGCAGCTTCACCCATAGCCTGAATGGAGGCTACGCTCTGCTGGAGTGCATCAAGGCCGGTGACCTTGGTGGGTGTGCGGTTGACCAGAGGATTAAGGTCAGAGCCACCCGCCGGAGCCGCCAACGGGTTAAGGATCGACAGACCGGCCTGAGCCATTTTTATCCTCCAGTACCAACACCTACAGTGCGCTGCGGCAGACCTGCGATGGGACGTGCGGACGGACCAGATACCATACCTTCAGGCGCGCCTTCGATTTGTACACCACCTTTGTCGATAAGCAAGGTCTGACCCTGCACCTGAAGGATTGCCTGACCACTACCATCGGGCAGCATCGTGATCTTTCCGTTGGGGTCCATCTGCTTGATCATCTCGGTAGCCCGAGCGTTATCGCCTTCAAGCAGTTTAAGCTGGACATCGGCAGCAAACTTGGCAGCAGTCTTGGCTGCCTCTTCGGTCATGCGAAGTTGGCTCTTGAAGAACTCGGTGTTCATCTCGGCCTGTGCTTCGGCCTGTGTCGTGACGTACTGCTTATCAAACGACGACCGGGCAGCATCGATGATGGCGCTACGAGCCACGCCGCGCTGGGTCACCCGGCCATTGACCACGACGTTGAACGTACCATTGGTCTGCGGCTGAAGCTGAACCGGCACGCCAGCATAGTCAGACCATACTGCGGCGAGGCGGCGAGGGTCGTTGGCCAATGCCAGTTCCTGTAGCCCCTGCATCCCCTGAAGGAACATGAGGCTGTTATCCAGTTCAACCACCTTGAGGCGGGCAGCCGTGAACTCGTTCCCCATGCCAGCGCGACGGTACATATCAGCCATACGCGCCAGTTCCTGACGGTTCTGCATGGCAATCCGCACATCGCGCGAAGTTGCGTTGGGGTTGGCGAGATAGAAGTTCGACGGGTCGATACGGACCGGCACTGGGGTTGCTTGAGCAGCGGCCATCTGGGGGCCGACACCGGTACCCCCTGCGGGAGCAGCACCGCCCATCTTACCAGCGGCCCACTCAGCTACCTGACCAACCGTCTTACCACGAAGGACAGTCGGGTTGGCCTTGATTGCAGCAGCGAAACCGGGAAGCTGTTCGACCGGAGTATTCGCGTCAGCATTCAACAGCGTCTGCGCACCCTTGGGGCCGAGGAAGTGCGCAAGGTAGAGCGTAGCATCACTGACCGGCAGACCGGCACCCGTAAGGGCAGCAGCGTTATCCTGCGTGAGCTTTGCCATGAGACGCTCCTGCATCTCAGGATTGGTACGCAGTGCCCAGATGCGGTCGTCGCTCAGACCCGTCTTGGGGTTCAGCTTGCGGTAGGTGTTGACCCACGTCCCCTTGGTGAACTGGTACTTCCCAAACGCCGACGAAGCGCCAGCAAGGTTAGGTGTCTGATACGGATTGGCTACGCCGCCAGTTTCGGCACCAGCGATCTTCGCGATGGACGTGGAGAGGCCAGCAGTAGGCGTGGGGGCAGCAGCGGCGGGAGCAGCGGGAGCAGCCGCTGGCATCTTATTATACCGCATGAGTCCCTTGAAGAACTCAACCGGGTTCTTTTGCGCGACCGACAGCATCTCCGGATTGCGGCGGAAATACTCGCGAGCGTTCGTAGTGCGGTACCACTGGCTGGCAGAGTCGCCCTCCTCCATGCGGCGCTTCTCGGTCTGCGACACGAAAGGCTTGCGGATAGTGCTGAGAGGGACGTTGGTGGCGGTCGCGATCTGATTGAGGGTATTGTTCAGCCGCGTCTCGTTCTGCCCTTCGATCTGGCCGCGACGGAAGTCAGAAGTCTCGGGATCAACACGCTTGAAGCCAGCGACGCCAGCGTTGAGACGGTCAGGTTGCCGGGAGTCAAAGCGAGGAATGGTCACCCCGCCAAGTTTCATCACGCGAGCAGCAGGCTTCGCCGGGGCGGCAGCAGGAGCCGCAGGAGCAGCGCCGGGAGCCATGGCGGCAGGAGCAGCGGGCATAAGCCCAGCAGCGGCAGTGCGACCTGCGGGAGCAAACTCAGGCTCGGCGACCTGCATCGGTGCACCGAGGAGCAGCCCCTGTTCAGGAAGTTCGACGACCGGGGCCTCTAGCTGGATTTGACGAAACTGTTCCTGCCGTGCGAGTTCGCCGCGAGCAAGTTCTGCCTGAAGTCGCTGGAGACGACGCAGTTCGCTCTGGGTCTGGTATGTCTCAATACCTTCGCCGATCCGGCCTGCACTAGCGAGAAACGAACCAATCGCCATGGGGTATCCCTATCTTACGTAGTGGCGGGGCGACCAAGAGCCTGCCCAAACAATGCAGCCAGACCAGCTTCTTCAGTCCGACGTGCCTCGTCGGCTGCGAGACGATCTCGGAGTGCCGTACTGCTCTCTGCCGCAGTGGTCGGGTACTGCGCCGGGAGTGACTGGATACCAGCCTGACGAGCCTGAAGGCGAGCGCCGACCCCAGTGCCATAACCCTGCTGATAGGCAGAACCAGCGGTACGCGCAGTGCCGAGGCGGTAGCGACGACGCTCGGCTGCAAGCCGCTCACCGGTCAGACCGCGAGTCCCTTCGGTCTCTTGGATGCCACCCCGGATCATGGCAGCCTCGGCGGCTTGACGGGCCATATATTCCGGATCATAGTACCCGGCTTCTTCGATCAGTTTGTTAGCCTGATCCATACGCTGCTGGGTAAGCGCTGCATTAAAGCCCTGTGCCCGAGCAAGCTCGGCCTGCTGTGCCCCAGTGATTGCACCTCCGGGCGTCCGGACAAGTCCAGCAGCAAGAAGGGCAGGGGCAACAATCCCCATGCCACCAGCAGCACCACCAGCCGCAGTAGCAGCGCCACCACCAACGCCAACAGCACCAAGCGCACCACCAACCCCAGCGCGGATGTTACTCACCCCCTGTTGGAGTACGTTGCCCACCTTCGAGGCCGCACCGGAGAGAGTGCTACCAAGCGTCTGGGGAGCAGCGGCAGCACCGGCTGTCGGCACTGCACTGGCAGCAAACTCCGGACTACCCGCAAGGGCTGCGTCAACGGGAGGCGGCGCAATAGGTGCAGCGGTAGTAACACCAGCGGCAGGGGTACCTGCGCCACCCGCAGCAGTCGCTGTCTTTGATCCGCCCCCAAATAGTCCTGATTTACCTGCCCCCGCTAGACCCCCGATTAAGGCACCTGTCTGCCACCCAAGACCGCTGACCTGACCGAGGCCCGCACCTACGGCTGCGGTTGCCACAGTGGACGCGAGCGCCCCACCAACACCGACTGTCTTGAGCATTGCACCCGCAAGCTGAGGGGCAAAGGCGGCAATAGCCACCCCGGCTGCAACCTTCAGGACCGTCTTGACCACCTTACCCATTTTAGTTCCCCAGAGACATTCTGATATGTGCGCAGGATTTGTCGAAACCGAACTTGTTCATGTATAGCATAGCTCGTTCTGTCGGAACATAGCTATCAAGAAACTCGACATCATTGGCACGAAGCCAGTCGAGGATAGGCTCCCAGTACCGACGCTTGAACATGGTCAGATGGCGACCTGCCAGTGCGATGATATCCGCACACTTATGTCCGTTGGCGTCGGAGAACTGGATACCGAGGATTGTGGCAAGTTCGTCGCCCTCAAACCCGGCAAAGATAATTGCCTCGTCAGCACATACCGCATTGAAGATGTACTGTGCATCCATGTCAGAAGAGGACATAGCGTTACCACGCACAGACTGCTCTGCGAGAGGCGCGATCTTAGGCCAGAGCGAGATGGCCCTGTCCTTGGTAAGCAGTTCGATGCGTAGTTCGCTCACGCCTTGTCCTTGTACTGCTCAACGAGACGGTCGAAGAACTCGCGCCCCTTCATCTGCACCACGTTCTTAGGGATGACGTACTCACCTTCGTGAGCCATGATCGGAACCGGGGCGTCAGTCTTACCCTTGACGGTGCCGCCATCTTTCATCGACGGCATCGTGGCTTCAAGCTGTCCGGTCATCGGAGCCTGCTCGCCCATCATCGACTCACCCCCTTGGATCATCTGCTGCGCAGCCTTGGCCACAGTGAGCATGGCGATCATCAGACCTTCATCATACTGCATCGGCAGATCGTCTTCGGCAGCAATACCCTGCTGGATAGCAAAGCGCCGCACGTAGGGGTACATATCCGGGTTCTGCGCAGCCAACTGGGTAAGCTGGATGATCATGTTCAGTTCCTGCGGAGTGATCTCGCCGGACTGGAGACCAGCCATCAGGGTCGCTTGGATTTCCTGAACCATCTGTGGGTTCTGGTTGATCGACTGGTTGAGAAGCTGGTCGCGTTCAGCCGGGTTCATGGGTGCAGAAGGCTGGGCCGGGGCACCGCCCATCGGCATACCGCCGGGACCAATCATCCCACCCTCTTGGAAGCTGGGCAGCGGCTGAGGTTGCATAGTGGGTGTACCACCGAGAGCGCCACCAAGAGTGGGCGACGGCGCAGCCGGAGCCATGGGCGAAGCAGGACCAGCGGCAGAGATCGGAGCCGCACCAGCGGCGGGCATTGCCAAGATACTGGCAAGCGCCGGGGGAAGGTCCAACGAGGTGGTCGAAGCCACCTGCGGGTTCAGTGCTGCCATCACAGGATTTTCCATATTACCCTCGCAACTGTCCGATGAGCGTGTTCAGAGTTGCTCGCAGTGTAGCTACATCGTTTGCGAGCGCTTGTACATTCTTGAGTAGTTCGATGTAGTCATCCATTGCGGGGACAACAGCACCGTCCAGATTAACAGCGGCCCCCTGTGCGGTGACCTGACGCATTGTCTGTGCCGGTGCCTGCGTAACAGTAACCGCAGCCTTGGTAATGGCGCGGCTGGCGTTGTCCTTCTCGCCTCGTGCGCCGGTCAGGAGTTCAACGTTCTCCTTGAGCGCATTGAGCATATAGTACTGCCAGCCCGACATCTCGGACTGCGGTGGGTTGGGGATTGCGGAGAACCTAGCCATCAAGCCTCCTTCAGACTGAGCGGGGTTTCGCCAAGGTGGATGGCACGAACGCGGATATCGCCAGTCACACCAACCTCGAACGTATCAGAGCGATAGCCGGTCGGTAGCCGGAAGGTGTTCATATCAGTAACCGTCGTAGTAAGTAGAAGCTGCTTGTCCACCCAGAGCTTGAACGTAATGTCGTTGACAGTAGCCCAAGGGGAAGTGTCGTTCTGCCATTGCTGCGATGCAGCATCCCACGTAGTGGTAACCTCTGCGAAGTCAGCGATAACCCGCGCCGCCCCGAGGTTGATCATATCCGTAGTCTTGATGACCTTGGATTTCCACTCTTGGGTAAGCGCAGGCTGGTTCAGGTTATCCCACTCATAGACATCGCCATCGGTACCGGTCACGCAGAATAGGCGACCCTCGACGGGATCATACCACGAAGCAGTGTAGGTGAAGTCGAGGTCCACGAACTGACCGCCGATATTCCGATCAGGCTCAAAGGCAAACCCACCGGTCGAATGCGAGGCCAGATAGGCGTCCCCGTAGAACTCGCCGACGATAGTGGTGGGGTTCAGTTCGATCCCCCATGTGTCGTTGTTGAAGTTCGTCCGCGTAATGATCGTCGGACCGCTGGACGGAGAGAACACAGCCAGACCATCGTGCGTGGGGTAGACCACCCCATAGTTCATGGCCACGATACCCTTGCGGTTGAGGCAGGGGTAGAGCGCGTCGATCCGCTGAATGCTCATCCCGGCAGCAGGATCGCTACCCGCGACAAGGTATGGATACCCCTTGGTCAATACCAAGATCGAGCCGTTGATTGGGGCCAGACCGACAATGTCGTACTCGAAGGTAATCGTATAAGCCTGTGGCCAAGCGTGAGGTACGGCAGGCTCAGTGAGGTACAACTTGTTGCCGACGAAGCCAGCGAGGATGTTGTTCTGCGCGGCGATCAAACCCTGAAGATCATCAGGCGGTGCGTCGTACTCATCCGAGGTCAGGGTATCGATCAGGTTCAGCGGATCGAAGTCATCCGTAAAGTCGTAGTTTCCGCCATCACCCCAATACCGAGCCGCAGTCGTCGGAGGGTCCTCCGACACATCATGATAGAGCGTACCAGCAGCCACAGTCGTGGTCGCCACATCAGCAGCGACCTGCGCATAAGTGAACGTGTAGTCATCGGGGATATCGAGAACGATGCCTCCCGTGATGTCGAACGAGGCAACCGAGCACCCGCTGATCTTGAACCGATCATCAATCCCAAGGTTATGGGGAAACTCCAGCTTGACGGTCGATACGTTGCTGGTGCGGCTGACAGTCGCTAGATCGGTGGGGAACCACAGGGTCTTCAACCGGAAATACTCGGTGCCCGACGAAGTCGCGAGCGTGCGGTAGAGGCGAATGCCACGCACAAAGTTGTTTCCGGTAGGCTTCGCAGTCGGGAGGTTGCCGACCGTGATGGTCACACCTTCCTTGACGAACACATCCGGTGTCGGGTCAGACGCGATGCTCTCTTCTTCCCACGGCGTATACCATGTGTAGACATACGAGCGCGACTGAGTTGGACCGCCGAGGTTGATCAGGCCCCCAGCAAAGGCAGTCGTTGAAATAGCAGGGCCGGGGCTGAAGTACTCAATCGTGGATGGGTCGATAACCGTAGCCTGAATACCCGACACGTTGAACGAGGTCATGCTCAGGCGAACAGTGCCGCCAGCCGTAGGGGCCACGGGGACGTTGACCGTGAAGGTATTAACGCCAGTGACAGTAGCCGTGTAGACCCCATCAATCGCATCGCCGGACGTGAAATCCAAGGCAACCTGCGGGGTGCCAGTCAGGCCATGGCTCGCGATGGTGCATGTAACCGTAGTGCCCACATAGGTATAGGTCCCAGCCAGATAGCTGAAGCCAGTCACAGTGACGTAGGCACCCTCCTTGAGGCCGTGCGGAGCCGCAGTCGTCAAGGTCGCAGTGTTATTGCTATCGCGCTCATAGGTCGCAGTCGTGGCCGCTGTGAACGGCGTAACCGTGACTGACGGCATTGTCGTCGGGAGCGGCAGCCCGAGATCGTAATAGTTGGTGGGGTACGGACCCACGCCGTCAAAGGCCAAAGTGTAGTTGCTGACCTTCGGGACGCCGTCGCCCGTGTAATAGAACCGCTGGTCCGTGATGTCTGAGGAGGTGACGATGGCGATGTCTACGTCAGTGGTCCATGACAACCAACGGTTGTCACCAAGTGAGTCCTTGAGTGCGTAGAGCGTCTTGATCGTACCGGTGCGACCGGTGTTGCCCACGACGACAGGCTGCGGATAAGGGATCAGGTCCCCGGAGTACAACTTCGTATTGCGCGCGATCTGTCCGGCGGTCTCCGGTAGGAGTTCCGGTGAAATCTTCGGTGCGATCCCAAAGAAGTTCGTGATCTTCACGCCAGCCATGGTGTATCTATCTACTCCGTTTTCGTCTGGCAGTCACCTTCGCAAACGCATGCGAATTGACTGTTGTGGCGTTCGATCTGCTTAACGGTCTCCGGCGTGTCGGCCTTGGTATCGTAGGTGATTGGGCCAGCGATACGGCAATAGTCACCCTTGATTTCGGCTTCGGTCAAATCGTGAACGCAAGCGCTCGTCGCGCTCAGGATCAGGGGTAGCGATAGCAGCTTCAGCCTTTTCCACGTTCGCATCGAGTTGCTCCTGCGCATCCTGACGCCCCTCCTGCCGCAACTTGGACTTGTCCCATTCATTGAACAGGCGGTCGAGGAGCGACAGGAGGAGAGTCAGAAACTTAAACATTAGGCAGTCGGCTTCTTGCTGACCACCGACCATACGGCAACGCCGATAGTGGCGACAGCGCCAGCCAGAGCCTCAGCAGTAGCGCCATCGAGATAGCCCTTACCAGCGAGGAAGCCGAAGCCAGCGGCAGCTACAGTACGGATGATACCAAAGAGTTGATCACGGTTCATGCTACTTTCTCCTTATGCGTAGTTCGCCCTAGGTAATTCAAAGTGCGGGCCATCGGGAAACGAGCGACTCAGAACCTTAGCGGTAATTGGCCCTTGGACAGCAGTAAGCAACTTCCATGTGCCACCCCAACGGATAGGTACGTTCTCGGCTACGGACGCCGAGCGCATAATGTCGGCTAGTTTGAGGTACAACCCCCAATCCCAACGCACAGCGCCGCCCACCATAGCACCTAGATCGACAGCGTGTCCGGTCAGGTGACGCGAGTTCATGGTCCGCGTTGCACCATTCGCCATAAGTTGCTTCTGGCGGTCCAGCGTTCGCAGCCCTTCCAGCACGGTGAAGTCGAGGTCCGACATCGCCGCAGCCTTCTTGACCACGCGGACTAGGTCAGGGTGGACCCCTTCCAGCCTGCTAAGTGAACGCGCCCCAAGCACAATGCTCACGGCAGCACATCCCTACGTGCGAAGGTGATCCGATTGGGTTCGAGTGGGTCCGGACCGCCACGGAAGCCGCCATAGCCGGTACCCGAACTGTTAATCACCTTACCCATCGTGAGGTTTGGCTGGGTGCCAGCGAGTGGGCCACGCACGGGAGTGCGGCTCAGGGCAGCACCGATACCGGACGGCGCGGGGCGCTGACGAGTTCCGGGGGAAACACGCATGGAGCCTGCCATATCGGTAATGGCTGCCTGCTGGGTAGCCTTCTTACCTTCCTTGCTGGTCCAAAAGTTCTTGGCCATCTTACTTCGCCTTGCTCTTGAGGAGACACTTGCCCATAGCCTTGCACTTGGCAGGAGACGGGCACTTGGCGCACGGCTTGAAAACCGGACCGCCCTTCTTGTACGACATCATCTTCTTACCGGGCATTACGGTCCTCCTTCTTGTTGAGCTTCTCGAACAAAATGTTCAGGGTATCATCAACCTGTTTGAAACCGACCTTCATATCCTGCCGCATCTCGCGCATTTCAGTCCTGATCTCAGTGATTGCGTCCTTGAAATCATCCTTGCGCACGTAGACCTCAGGGAGGTTCTTCTCAATGTCGCGGAGATCGGTCCGTAAATCACGCAGGGCATCCCAAACCACCTTCAGTATCCAGCCGACAGCGGCACCAAATCCAGCGAACAACCAGTTTATGATACTCTGATCCACGACCCTACTTCCCTTACAGACCAACGCCGGGAGTGACGTAGACTACAGAAGTACCCGAAGCGGTCTTACCTGTGAAGTACGAACCGGCAGGGAACCCAAGGATTTCAACCGCACCCGGCAGGATAGGTACCGCACCTGCGGCAATTGAAGCAGCAGCAGTTTTGGCAGCCGCATCGCTTACACCCACGCCGAGCAGGACAACTTCAGTCCCTGCATTCACAACGCGGTACTCGTATGCGGGTCGCGTGGTTGCGGCGGTAGATACGGCCTGCGCCGAAGTGGGGACAACGGAAGCAGCGGTGAAGGACACCGTGAGACCGAGCGGACTAAAAGCATTGGTCGCCATCAAACTTCTCCTTGCTGCAAGATGCGCTTGGCCTTGCGAACATTATACATATACCGACCTGTCTGAACGAGGAAGTCCCAACCGGTATTGTTCCCATCATCCACGTTACCGCTGGTGACGAAGGCATTCCAAGTAGCACCGCCGGTCGCGTTGATATCCTTGATCGAGGTGTAAGATACGCTGTTGGCCCCGCTACTGTCGCTTAAGGTTGCCTGCGATCCGGCACTGCTGCTGTTCAGCGTAATCAGGTTCCCGGCTGTACCGGACACACCAAAGCTCGTCACAGTCTGCGTAGTCCCAGAGGTCAGGGTGATCGTCGCAGGCTGGACCGTGTTGGTGATGTTAGTGAACGTGTTGCTCTGCTGGATCGTCAGTGCGCCTGCGCCACCCTGATTGAGAGTGGGCCACGTCTTGGCACCCCCGGCGAACGTCTTGGCGCTGGCGCTGGTCATGCTGATCGTGCCAGTAGAAGCACTAACCGTCAGATTGGTGACGTTGGTATTGGCATCCCAGTTCCCGGCTACGCTCCACGTTCCGCTACCAAGTGTGAGCGTCTTGGTGCCACTTAGCATACTAAATGAGCCGATGGAGATGTTCTTTCCGTTTCCGTCAATCGTGCCATTCCAAGTCGTAAAATCACGAGTTAAACCTTGCGTGAAATTGTCTTGGAACCGAACAACTACAGTGCTTCCGCTGCTGCCGCCAAAGTAGGCAGACCTATCGAAAACGACTCCTTTGGTAGTGATGTTGACGGTCCCCGATGCCCCACCAAATGCCCAGAAAGTAGACCCACCGGGGATGGTCATGTTTGCGGAAAAGGTAACGTCGCCGTAAAACGTCCCTCCGTTGGGGTTGAGAGACCCAGTAAAGGCATCATTAAAAATGTAGTTTCTAGCGCGACTCGGGGAAGCGATAATATCCGAACCAGCTTGAATAGTAAACGAAGCCGCATTCGCTTCCGAATTTGCAGTGGATATAGTTCTTGTTCCGGTGCCGCCTGAGTAAGTCAGAATAAAATGTGGATTACCGGTCATGGTGATAGTGCCGGTAGTAATTACTGTGGTGTTAGAACCGCTGATTGAAATTGTCTTCGACGCAAAGTCAATCGTCCCGGTAAACCCTGCAAAATACGCCGCGATCAATGTTACATCTTGTGCTAACGTGACGGTCCCCCCGCCAGAATTGGCGTCAATAAAGGCTACGTCTGAAGCGGTGGGAACAGACGCACCACCAGCTCCACCAGACGTAGTCGACCAATTGGTCGTGTTCGTAGTGTCCCATGTGCCGGTCCCGCCGACCCAGTAACGGTTAGCCATTACTTAATCGTCCCCCAAGTTGGTGTAGCACCGCCCTGCGTGAAGAACACTGTGTTGGCTACAGCAGCGTTATCGACGGTTACGCGGATATGCTGAAATTCGTTAGCGTCCCATTGATCTAGGCTTTCAATGAACGCATACCCGGACGCACCCCAAGCGGGGGCATTCGTCGCACTTACCGTAGCAATATCAACAGTGAAGTAGTTGCCGGGAGCGAGATTATTAAAGTCAAACGTCCACCCTGCCTGCATCAATGCCTTAAAGCCATAGTTGTTACGCAAGACGAACTTTTCAACGGCAGTAATTATGGAGCCGCTTAAATTCGAAAAGCCTCGGTAAAAAGGACTGGGTGCCGTATTGTAATTATCTGTGACCTCATATGAGAGTTTGGAAGTCAGGCTGCTGCCGTCATAATTCGTATACCCTATAGCGTATGTGCCAATCGGTCCTCGGCAATTACGGACAGCGACCATAGTCCTAGTGCTTTTTGCACCAACGGTGTCTCCGCGAAATTCAAGGATCGCGCGGTCAATAGCCTTGGTAGACAAAGCCCCTATCGGCTGCACTACAAGGCCATCCACTTCCGTATACGACTCTAGCGCCGTGGTCTGAAAAATGGTCGAAGCATACCGAGGGACCAATACTTCTGTCCTCAGCACACCACCGGTTGACCTGCCTACATTCTGCTTGTCGTCCAGCAATTGCTGGAAAGAGACACAGGTGAATGAAATCCCAAGCGGACTGGTCGCACCGTTTAGGCGATATTCAAAGTACGGCTCAATCAGCGAAGACTGACCACCGGTTTGAAAATCAAAATCAACCCCTTGGGTAATTGACACTACATCCTTGCGGAAAACACGGGGACGAAACACGGTCGTGTCGGAGCATTGGCTCTTGAAGCTACGGCCTTGGCAGTCAACAAACACGGGTTCATTAATGTTAGCTATACCACCACGAGCCGCATAAGTCCCGCCAAGAACCTTGCCAAACGTCGCGATCCCGTCTGCGTCAGCAACTCCGGGGCCGACCAAAATGTTGGCCGTATAAGGCTGATTGATCGTAACTACGCCGCTGAAGCCGGAGACCGAAATACCCTTACAAGCACCGTTAACCGATGCACGCGATACGCCGACCACGCGGGGGCGCTCAATCACAACGGTCTCATAGTCACCGATAACCGCGATACCTTGGTTTTCGTAAGTCGCGGCGGCATCGTTGTTGTAGCAGTTCAGCACCTCCACCGGGCACGAAATGTTGACTACACCCGACTGGCTTGCCGCCAAATGACGGAACGTGATGCCACTCGCGGCCTTATTATTGCAATCAACGGTTAGCGAACCGCCGATGATCGAGCAGTTGTTTGACGCCGTCGTCTGATGATAAAACAGATCGCGGAACGCCGTCGCACTTCCACTGACATTGATGACGACGTGCCCCTTACAGACGATATGCACGGAACCCGATGCCCGCGAATCGTAAGGCTGGATCGGGCCGCTGATAAGGTAGGTACCCTCCAGCTCGACTGGCAACGCGAGAGGAATGGCATAGTCAAATGCAGCTTTGAGCGCGACAGTATCGTTCGTTACACCATCGCCAACAGCACCGAAGTCCTTGACCGAGACGGTGTCCCGCAGTTTAGCCTGAGCCGTCCGTGCAGTCGCACCAGAACCGGCTTGTAGGAACCCAATCAGCGACGAACCGGAGGAAGCTGCAAGCGCAGCCGACTTGGTTGCCTCGCTATCCAACTCAGCAATGGCATCCTGCACGTTATTCGAACTGATACCCCCGGTGGGAGTGAAGCTGATCTCGCTGGCCTGATCGTGGTAGTCCAGCATATCCTCGATGGACGCAGCGGTGACGCGAACCTCGATGCGCGAACCAGAAGCGAAGCTCTGGGCTGTCGTGCCCTCCTGAGCACGGACGATGGTCATGGTATCTCCGACCCGTGCCGTAACCTTGATCACCTCATAGGTGCCGCCTGCGCTGACCAGCGTGGCGTAGAAGTAGTCACTCGCACCGAGCGTGGGGAAGAGCGTGCCGGTACCGGCAGCAACTGCGAGGCCAACGTCAGACGCACTGATCGCCGTAGTGATCGTGCTGACCGCGTTGTTCTTCAGAATGACACCCATAATACCCTCACAGAAGCAGGAAATCGTAGTTCGAGATAAACGACTCCAGAACACTGGCAGCAGTAACTCGAAGCTCAAAGCGGCTGTTCGCCGGGAACGGCAACGCAAGAGTCCCCTCCTGCGCACGGACAATGGTCATCACATCATCAGTGCGGGCCGTGACCTTGACCACTTCGTAGTTGTCGTTCGTGTCACTCAGCGTGGCGTAGAAGTAGTCGCTACCACCGAGGATGGGAAACAGCGCGCCTGTTCCGCTGGCGACAGTGAGTGACAATGCAGTGCTGGAGACTGCCCCGACCGTAGTCGTTGTCGCATTATTGGTTACCTTCACACCCATGGTCAGGCTCCGAATGGCTGCATCTTGGCCCGCATCGAACCCCGGACATTGCCGAGATTAGCGCGAGCACGACGTTCTGCGATCTGGTAGACGTACTGCTTGGCGTGATACGCCGCGAGTTCCCGGTCAGACCAAGACCGATTAGGTAGCACCAGCAGATGCTGGAGTGCACCGTGCATGATGACCTCTTCGAGATCGTCGAAGATAACCGAGTCCATACCAGACGCATCGCGCTTGGGCTTGAGCGCCAAGAACATCCGCATCGTGTACGGCTCGTCGTCATCAGGCAGCGGAAGAACGATAAACTTGTCAGGAGTTACCTGACAGATCGAGCGTGGCGAACTCGCGTCTGCGACAATAGACTGCGGCAACACGAACGGCTCACCATCGTTGAACAGCGAGTCGTTGTAGTCATAGCTGTTATAGCTACCCGGAGGTGTCAGGCTCCACAACACAGACGGGTCCTCGCCCGAATAGAGATCAGCCCACTGGGGATAAAGCCGCAGGGCATCATCGAGCGTCAGCTTCTCCAGATGGCTATCATTGACGATAGCAGCAAAGACTGCGTGAGCATCCGTGTTGGTCGGCTTGTTATAAGCGTACTCATGGACCCCCGGCAGGAGGTCGAACAACGGCACCTCATAGCGCCATGCCAGTGTGCGCTCACAAGTCCGGATCGCCGAGTCGCGGATGTACTGGATCATCGTCGCAGTAGGACAGCCCGGAACGCTCGGGTTGATCTTGGCAGCCAGAGAGGAGAACGCACGATCAGCCATCAGATCACCTGCTTCGGATCAAGTCCGCCTTCCTCTGTGTCGGTGAGGGTGCGGGTCTGGAGACCTGCCGCCAGTGTTTGGTTGAACGAGTCTTGGAACAGCTTGGCGCGGTTCGAGTTGACGTGTTCGTTATCAACCGACTCTGCGAGGAACACTACGCCATCCGCAGCTACAGGAAGGTAGGAGTCAGGGAGTGCCACAATCGTCTGGTTCAACGTATAGGCGGGCGGAACCTGAGCATACTCACCGACAAGCACGATCCCTGCCGTAGGGCGGGGATACAAGAAGAACTTGTTCGGGTTGCGGACGTGCCGCATGAAGTTGAGCGGCGTCCCTGCCGCCTCGTTGACCCAGCCGGGACTCATCTGGTCGAGGACTTCCCGGTTGACCTCGGTTACGGCATCGCCGTTCTTGATCTGGAAAATCTCGACCAGACGCAGCGAGTCGCTAGGACAACTCTGGATAACCGTGTTCGCCGTCGTGGGGATATCACCGATGACCATGAACAGATCAGGGCGCAGGATCGACATGCGGCGCAACGTCTGATTGACGAAGCCCAACAGTACCGTGTCGCTATAGCGATACGGGGTCCGCGAGTCCTGAATAAGTACTCGTGCTTCAGCGATGATATCCGCAGGCGTCATTCAGGCCAACCCCGTGCAGCTTCAGCAGCCAGTTCGGGATCAGTATACACTGGTTCTTCAGAGATGTCAGTAGCTAGATCGAGACCTTTACGGGGCTTGCGTCCGCGTTTGGGGGCGGGCTTGGTGAACTCCTCGATCTTCTGAGCAACCTCCGGGGTGATGAACCGTTCGGGGTAGACTTCCCGCTCGGTGACCACTTCGCAGGACGGATGAACTGCCATCCGCTCGTTGTAGTCGTAGATGAACCCGTCGCTCTTGACGCGGATATAGAGCTTCTCTTCCATCACTTCTTCCTTGCTTTGCCCGCCTCGCTCAGTGCGATGGCGATAGCCTGCTTACGAGACTTGACGATGGGTGCCTTCTTGGGACCTTTGGGGTCTCGGCCAGCGTGGAGCGTGCCACGCTTGTACTCACCCATCACCTTAGCGACCTTGTCGGGCTTCTTTGCCATGTTAGTTCTTCCTCTTACCAGACGGGGACACAGGCCATGACTGACGAGCCGGACCTGACTTCTTGGCTGCCATCGTCTTGCGTTCCGAGGCTGTGAGCTTCTTGGCAGCGGCCTCGGGGCGACAGGCCGGATACTTGCGGGTAGACTTCTCAGAGCCAGATCGCCCGCAGGGCTTGCCGGTCTTCACATCGACCCACTTCTCACCAAACCATTTACCGAGACCACCCTTGCTCATTTCTTCACCCGGTTATCCGGCCCCTTCCACCCGCCGCCGCGCTTCTTGTACTCCTTAGATGCCCAAGCGTTTGCATAGGCACTGGGATACACGTCGAACTTGGACTTGGCCTCAGCCTTGACCCTCGACCAGAGCGATGGATTAGTTGGTTTGGGACTAGCCATCTCAGCAGTTCCACGCACGCAGGGATTTGTTGATACGCGAGTTGGGATCGCGAGCGGTTTTCTCTGAGGTGAGTTTCTTCTTCATCCCTTCCATCCTCGAACAGAAGGACGCCCTGCGACCCTTATCCTCCTTGGTCTTGGGGTTAGGTGCAGGTGGCTTCAGGTTCATACCCTGAGCCTTAGCGGAGGCACGACCCTTGGCGTTCAACCCGCCTTTGGGGTCTTTTCCCTCCTTGCGGGTCCACGCTGGAGTCTTGGCCATCTCACTTGTTCCTGAAGCTGCCGTAGCCGGTGCTGGAACTACGGAGGACCTTACTGTCCTTAGCTTCCATCGACTGCATACGGTTACCGCGCTCGACGATATCTGCCTGCGATCCCATAGCACGACGATAGCGGCGCTCCTCAGCGCTCTCCTTCATATACTTGGTCGCACCGGAGGTATACATCTTCTTCTGAGCAGGGGTCATGTCAGTGACACCGGGAACACGTTTAGGCATCAGGCAATCCTTTCAGAGACGATAACGGCGGAAGGGATAGCAGGAACAGCAGGCGGTCCTGCGGCTGCGGCAACATGATCCAGAGTAACAGCGACGTTCTCCGGAAGCCACATAACCTGAACATATTGCCCTGCGGTCACGGTCGTGTAGAACACGATCTGAAAGAAAGCGCTCCCACCATCTGTGGACTTAGGGAGCGTAACCCGCGTAGCAGACCGAGCGATGTCGCTGCCGTCCAAACGAAGCCAGATGGTGACATCATGGTCGGCGACATCCGAGTTCACGAACTGCAAGTTCGGGGCGATCATGTAGGTGCCAGCGGCGGCAAAGGTCAGGCGCGTCAAAGCCGACCCGTCAGTCACCATCGTGATGCCACTGCCAGCAACCTCGGTCGTACCAAACTTCACTGCGGTCGGTGTCGAGACGTTACCGGTCTGATCAGTCACATCTGAGAACATGGCATAGGCCCGACCGGTGACCGTGCTAAACGGAACCTTACCACTCAGGATATCGATGTTGGTGACGTTAACCTCACCGCTGCCTTTCGGAGTGATGTTGATATCGATGTTCGCGTCGGTACCATCGGCAGAAATCGTGCTGCTCGTGATGGTGAGACCAGTTGCGGCATTGCTCGTGGTGAAGGTTGCCGAGTCAATAGCAGTGATACCGGAGAACGACCCGGTGAAGGTCACATTGGTAATCGAACCGCCTGTGATGGTGACGTTGTTCGAGTTCTGCGTAGCGATGGAACCGAGGCCGAGATTGGATCGGGCAGTGACAGCATCAGAGGCACCCGTACCACCGTCAGCGATAGCAAGGTCAGTGATCCCCGAGATCGTCCCACCAGTGATGGCAACCTTAGACATGCTGACAGAGCCGGTCCCGTTCGGGGCAAGCACGAGGTTACCGTTGGTATCCAGCGTTGAGATGGTGTTGCCATCGAAGCGGACGTTGTCCACCGAGACAGATACCGTGCCGACCTTAAGGGCCGTTGCCACACCCGTGCCGCTGTAGACCGTCTGCTCAGACGCAACCGGACCGCCGTCGATATGCAGCAACTGATCATACGTGCTGTTGATCGTTGAGCCTGTCAGGTTAGTTGGCATTGGTTATGTCCTTACTACTTTTACCCCAAGGGTCATCCATACACAACCTGTTGCCCCGTAAAACGCGCATCCCAGCGAATGTTTGTTGCGGCCAAGCCGACAACTTGAACGCGGTAGATACCACCTGTGGTCGTGTTCATGGTTGGTACAGTGCCAAGCGCGAGGCCGTTGTAGACCGTCGTTGTTGTGTTAGCCCGCAACGTCGGCGTGCCAGTTCCAACTCGTTCACTTGTGAAGTCAATGCTGAAACTGGAACAGACCCCCGCATCGCTTACCCCCGTCACCCACACAGTGCCGTTGACAATGCTGTTTGCTGGTTGTGTGGGGAAATTTGCAGTGCCCGCCGCAGACAATCGCGTGACAGTGGTGTCGGTGGTTTCTTGAGAGGCTGTCCAATCAAGCCCCATGTTGTTGCCGACAGTGCCCCCGCGCTGCCTGCCCGAATGTACTTGTGCGCCGATGAATGGAGTCTGACAACGATAACCTGTGGTCACTGTATAGTCATGACCAGACCCGATTCGATGACCGTCACCGAACACAAGCGCACGGCTTCCGTCGATGATGTGGTCGTTACCCCAAGCGAAACTGTAGGTGGCAGCAGTCGTACCGCCCATCGTGATGTTTGCCCCACCGGCACCCATGTGGGTGCCGTTGGTTAGTGTAACTGTTTCCCCGGAGAAAATGGAGCCATAGGTTGAGTCAATACGAGACCCCGCACTGCCAAGTATCACCCCGTTGCGACCGCTGACTGTGCAGGTTGTGGAATTAGAAATCAGGCCACGGAAGCCGCTCTCTGCGTCAGAAGCGCCTGTTTCCAGTTTGCAACCATCGCTTGCAATGATTGCTGCGTAACGCCCGCGACCTTCAATAGCGCAGTTTGTGCCGCCAAGAATTACAGAGTAGTCAGTATCGTCGTAAATAGTATGCAGCGATCCACCAAAAATTGAGGCGTGATCTGCCCCGGTGTAGAGCATCGAATGCTGGCTGGCGATCATCCCAGCCAGAGCGTTGTTCACGTTGTCATAACCACCGAGGATCGCAGCAACGTCCGCAACACCTGCGGTATACGCAGTGTCATTGGCTCGCGTGACGACAGTAGGATCGTCAAGGGGTTTCGTATTATTTACGCCTACTTTGTTCGTATACTGAGCAGCGTATGTCCCGACTACTAGGGAACCGCTAACAGTACTGTCGATAACCGCATTAGTGGTACTGATATTTGCCGACTTAAATATGGGCGTTGAGAGGTAATCCTGCACGGTGCCGCCGCCTGAAGCGCCGATAAGTGCGGCACCGCCGGAGGCAGCTAGAGTCGCAGAAGTGGGTCGTGCATCCAAACCAGACTGAACTGTCCCACCACCGGTCGCGCCAATCAGCGCAGCACCACCAGACGCAGCAAGCGTAGCCGACTTGGCGGCTTCACTATCCAGTTCCGCGATGGCAGTCGGGATGGTCGTGGCAGAGATACCACCCGAAGGGGTGTAGGGAAGATCGCCCACAAGGCCAGCAGCAAGTTGGGACCGATCAATACGCTTCGTCGATGTCGTCGAGCTATCGTAGATGACGAGCTTATCGTCGTTCGCAGATGCTGCGCCAGAGAGCGGATCAAGGTCAGGAATGCGCTTGCCAGCCATGTTTCTATCCTGTGTTGATGGGGGCACGAGGCCCCCATCTGTTACGACGGAGTGACGGCGTTTGTACCATCAGCATCGACCCAAGTCGATGTGTCAGTTGCGCCTGTAGCAACCTTGATCTTGCTGTTGGTCGTATCGAAGACGATAGTCCCAGCAGCCTTACCGGTCGTGTTCACTGCGTTAGCCTTGGCAGCGATCTCAGCAGCCGTGTTGGTGCGGAGCTGGATGTAACCAGTCGTAGCATCAACATTGCCAGTGAGCGTACCTGCGAGCGTGCCACCAGTGACGGTGGCGGTGGACAGTGTGACGTTATAGAGCGTGCCGCCCTGAATAGTCACATTGTCCTGAGTAATACCGCGATAAACACCCATGATAACCTCCTAAGAAGGAGGGGCTGCCTTCCGACCGGGAACTCCCAATCCAGCCAGCAGCCCCAAACCGTTAGCCGCAGTTTGCGACGATGGCCCACGCCTTCAGAACGCAGTCGGTCGGAACCGCAGTGTTCAGCAGAAGGTCGATGGTGTCAGCCGACTTGATAACGGTCGGATTGGCGAGGTTATCCGAGTCCATAGCGACCGAGGTGCACGCGAAGTCATCGCAGTACACGTTGGCAGCAGCCGGAGTACCCCCGGTATACCCGAAGTCAAACGTCGCGGTCGTGTTGGTGGACTCGACAGAGACCACGTTCAGACCGGCAGCGAGGACCACCGAATAAGCCGGGAGGTTGATCACCTGAAGGGTGTCGGTAGCGGCCAGCGCGGTAGCGCCAGCAGCAGAACGAGCGGCAATGATCTCGGCGAAGTCGAGTTCGACTTCGAACTTGTAGACACACGCAGTGTCCGGGTACGCGGCGGTGCCCTTGTTGAAGCCGAGCGAGTCAGTGTAAGCAGCCATTTCAAAAATCCTTTTTGGCTAGACGGGGGGCCGAAGCCCCCCATCATGATCAGAACTGGACCACAGCGGTCGAGAGCGCTTCGCCCTTGACGACCTTGTAGCCATACACCTGAAGACCACGGATGATGTTACCGAAGGTCGTTTCAGAGCGGATGGTTTCCATGTTGGTCATCTGCGAGGCGAAGGTGAAGCCCATCTTGTGACCGGCAATCAGGTTGTACTTGCCCGAGGACACGTACAGGTTGTGGCTCACGTAGAGGGTGAACCGGTCAACCATACCCAGACGGCCATTGCGGACAATCGACTGGCTGTCACCGGTCAGCGAAGCGTCCTTCAGTTCCGACTTCTTGATCAGACCAGCCATCTTGGCAGGAATGACGAGGAAGCGGTCGGCTTCCGGAGCGTTAGCTTCGTCGAGCACGGTGCCCATATCGACGATCAGGTCGATCACCGAGGTGGTACCACCAGCGCCATCCTTGGTCACGGTCAGCGGCGAAGCGTTGGTGCCGAGGTTGAACGAGGCCGACTGCTCACCGGCAGTGGCACCCTTGTTGGTGGCGGCGATGTCCGGCAGCAGGTCGGTCAGAACGCGCTGGTCGATCTTGATCTTCATACGCTCCGAGGCGTCCTTCGACCAAGTGTCCATCAGGTTGATGTCCGACTGCACCTTATCCACGTCGTCTTCGACGCAAGCGAAGTATTCGCCCTTGTCGATGACAAGCTGGAGCTTCGGCTTGTCGGGGTTCTCAACCGTCAGAGCCTGACCCTTGACGTAGTCGCGGATCGTGATCTCCGGGGTGGTGCGGATGTTGACGGTATCGCCGAACTGACGGATTTCGCCTTCGTAGTCGGTGTTCGAGATCGCCGCGAGCACGGTGGCATCGTAGAAGTTCTCGATCAGCTTACCCGACCAGATTTCGGGGATAAAGTTGCCCGAGTAGTTCGGGCGACCGGGGGAAACAGGATACGACATAACAAAGAGTTCCTTCTAATCAAGCATTGGCCATTATACGACCTTCCCGCTGCGCGGAAAAGATGTCGCGTTCGATACGGTCCCGCTCCTGTTCCCGACCCTTGTACTTACCCGACCGGACATCATCGAAGAACTTCTTGATATCCTCAGGCGTGTAGGTCTTAGGCTGCTTGGTAGAGGCTGACCCGGCACCGCGCGAACGGCCCGGAGCAACCTGCTTTTCAAGCTCGACAGCAGGTTTGGGGTTGGATTGAGCAACAGAGGCTTGTCCAGTAGACTCAAGCCAAGTCCGGAAGAATGCACTCACCCGATGAGCATCGAGTGACCGCTGGGCGTCTTCGAGGTACGTCTGACGATTGAGGCCGGTGAGCGGGTCGATATCCAGCAACCAAGACTGGAACCCGTCATCGTCATTAACCTCACGCCAGTTGGGTACGTAGCTAGTCAGATCAGACCAGAACTGCTGTTCCGCCGACATCTGCTGACGCTGCGACACCGCATGAACCTGCGGTACCACGGTCGCCTGCATCTGCTGGAGGAGGCCCTCGATCTGAGCAAGGCGTTGTGCCACGGGGACGAGTTCCTCGCGGCTGACCTTGCGCATCACATCAATCGACTCGCCGTATTCGCTGGCCTCCTGTTCAGAGACATAGCGCACAGGCTCTGCCTCCTTCTCAGTCTGGGCAGCCGCAGGCGGCGACTGTGAGAGCGTAGCAAGCAGTTGTTCCATCTGCTGTACGCGCTGCTCCAGTTCGGACTTCTGCCGAACCGTCGCATTGTACGACCCCTGAAGGGAACGCCATCTCTGAGCATAGGTGTCAGAGTTTTCATCTTCCGTGTCTGACGCACCGGTAGTGTGCTCGTCTGCCGGTGCCTGAGCGGCATCGTCGTTAGCGTTCTCGTCAGCCGGAGGGTCCATGTCTTCGCTACCCACGGAGTCACCATCGGTCGGGGTATCCCCCGCCGGAGCGGCATCACCGTTAAGCTGCTTGTACAGTTCCTGTACGGCTTCGGACTGCTTTCGAACTTGCGCTGGAATTGCCATGTTAATTGCTCCAATCTGTGAGCTTGATTAGTCGGCTCATAAGTCAGCCGCTAGGTTGGGGGCATCGGAAGCGAACTTGGTAAGCTCGCCTAACACTTGGCACCTGCCCTGAAAAATGCCAGTGTTGTCAACCGCTTGAGGCAAGCGCCGAAGCTCTTGCATCTCCCACTCACGCAGCCAGTCCAGAAGGACAGGGAACTGCCTGACTGAGGCGGCAAGCGCCTTGATCACCTGAGGATCGGGCCGGATCATGCCGCCCCACTCACGCGGTTAGTGACCGTGTTTCCTTCCATCCCACCTTTGGGTTCTCCGGCAGGACCAGTCGCGGCAGGCGCGGGTTGCTGGGTCTGCTGTGGCATCGCAGCCATCGCAAGTGCAGCCTGTTGCTGGTCATACGCGGACTTCTCCCGAGACGGGACAACGTCATCCACGGGCATCTGCAACCCTTTAGCCACTTCGCGAAGGATCGCGGCGCGGCCATCCCTACCAATGATTTCGATGTCGAAAGGATTGGCGGTTGCGTTGAGGAACTCGATGCGGCGCACGTTGACGGTCTCCTTGACCGCAAGGTTGATGGCACCCTTGGCCACCACCTCAACGTCACCCTTGATGGACTCATCCTCATCATAGCGCATATTGTACACGAACTGGCGCTCGACGATGGGCTTAACGATATCACTGTCAATGTGCATGACGACCTGACGTATGCCTTTACCAGCAGCACCCATCAGCATCGACAGACCCGATGAAGTACGACCGGCCCCCTGCACATTCAGGTCGCCATACACATAGGCCGGAATACCTGAGTGGTCATCTGCGAGGCGGGAGAACTTCTCGTAGACTGCCATCAGTTCGCTTGCGCGAGAGTCCGGCTGCGTGAAACGGATCGCTGGCGCGGATGATCCAACCGGATCATTGACAGTCTGCCAGATTTTCCAAGGTGATAGCTGGGTGATATCCTCATTGGCCGGGATGCGTTCGAGGTTGACCTCGACCTGCGGACCAGAGGCAATGCCCATATTGTTGACCAGCGCGCGGGCAGCCGCATTGCAGACGCCCTGAAGGTCCTCGATGATTTCGGGGATACCCTTACCCCAGAAGGCACCGGGGCACTTAATGAAGCTGGTCTTCGAATAGGGCTTCTCACCCAGCGGGTCGTAATTCAGAACCGCCTTGATGACATAGTTACCGACAATCCAGACGTTGGCGTCGTATTCGCGGGCAGGATCAGGGACCTCATCCTCGGTCATTCCCCACTCGATGAGCATCTTGCCGCTCACCTTACCCCAGAACTCCAGTGCATCGAACTCAGTCGTCGGGCGCATGTAGCTATAGTACTTGCGCTCCTCCTCGTCCTTCTGGAGTTCCACATCCTCGTTGATCCACGACTGGCCATTACCGATCTCAAGGACCTTGCGAATGGCGTCATCATCGTAACCCGGCACACCGATAAGGTCAGACAACTCTGTACGCGACAGACGGTGATGTTCGAAAATATACCCCTCGTTGAGAGTGCTGATCCCCGGCTCCGGGTAAATACGGAACGGATCGACCCGCTCATACTCAGGACCAAGGCGTTCAATGGCCTCGACCTGTGTGCGACCACCGGTCGTTTTCCACCCGAGCGCCCTCTGCCGACGCACAATCGGCCCCTTGATGAAGGCAGCAGGGAAAGTGACCAGATCGGTGATGAAGTCGTTGAACGCCGTGTTCCAGCCGCCTTGCGCAAACTGATCCTCGATCTTGGTCTTCATCCGGTCAGCCCTGATCTGGGTCTGACGCAGCACCGCGAAGCGGTAGTCCTGACTGACCATCTCGCGCAGTTCCATCATCTGCTGCTTGGTCGGTGCCATGCCGGTGTTCTGCACGATCTCAAGGACCTTCTCGGCGAAGGCACCCTGCACCTCGGCAGACTGGGCAGGCGACAGGTCGGGGATCGGCGTGGCATCGAGGTCCCACGGCGGACCGCCACCTTCAAGGAGAATGTCACGCAGCCACGACTCGGCAGCACGGCACTTCACCTCGGTGATCATCATGTAAATCTCAGAGCCGCCTTGGCTTCTGATCTGCTGGAGTTTGTCAGCGTCGTACTCGCCATTGCGCTGACGCATGGCCCGGAGCATGATCTGCTCGATGGGCCGCTTGGCCATCTCGGCCACATCCCAGCACTGCCGAAGGTAACCCGTCAAGCCAAGGATGACAGGCTGGTTCTGTCGCTCCTGAAGCGCACGGTCGGCAGCTTCCTTCTCCTGACGAACCAACTCGTCATTCCCGACAACACGAAGGAAGGTAAGTCCGGCCATCAACCACCCAAATACAAGATGTTTGGGTTAACTTAGCATGGTGTGTTTAGAGGAGCAACAGTCAAAAAATACCCCCGGAGCGAAAGGGGGTACGCTCAACGGGGGTAAGGACTAGGAGTAACGTCATGTCTGACATGTATGGTTATATCAGGTCCATCCGGCTGCCGCAACCCTCTTGATCTCACGCCGCTGCGCAACCATGGCACCCTCGCCTGCACTGTGCAGATGGAGGCACAGATACTGTAACGCTTCGGCTACGTGACTGTGCTTGTTCTTCTCGATCATCCCGTCGCTCTTGGGTTTGTAGCGGTAGCCGCCCATCATGGCAGCCTTGAGCGCAGTGCAGCGCGGATCGAGCAGGAACCCCGGATCGCCATCCACCTGCCGCATGAGGTACTCATCGACCGCGTTGATCCGCGCCGAGACGTTGTTGGTCTTGGCAGCCATGACCCGCAGCCCTTCTGCCTTGATGATATCGACCGCACTGCGCTCGTCGGTCTGCGCCCGCTGGACACCAGCAGGGTCCGTCACCACCATGACCGGCACGCCGGAGAACCGCTCAAACAGCAACGGCTTGAGTACCGTGCGGATAAACCTCTGGATGCCCATATCGAAGCTAACCGCCTCGGCGAGGATGAGCGCCCGCCCCCTCGGGTCCTGCTGTCCGATGACAGCCGCAGGCGTGAGGCCCAAGTCCATCCCGACGATGATGGGCCGCACCCCGTTGACGATGGGCCTGAGCATCTGCTTGGCCATGTGGTAGTCCGGCCTGAAGTACTTGTAGACCGGCTGACCTGCGGTGCTGAGGCCGTAGTCCCCGTCGATGAAAACCCGGATGTACTCCTCCGAGCGACCCTGTGTGTCGTAGTACCCTTCCGGCAGGTTCTCGATATTCTCGGCGTAGGGACTGCGCCCCGACGGCTGTTTGAACACATCCCAGCCATTGTCGTTGAACGACACCCCATCCTTGGGGTCGAGCTTCTCAAACTGGTAGTACCACCATGTGTCCATCGTCGGCGGGTTAGTGTCGCCCCACATCCCATGCCACGTCGGACCACCGTCCTTGGCAGACGGGAAACGACCGACACGTTTGGACATGGCGTCCACGATATCAGGGTGAATGTCACGACACTCGTTGAACCATGCGAAGGTAAGTTCCAATGAGTTCAGGTTGGCCACGTCATCGGCGTCATCCAGCGCGCGAAACATGATCTCGCACTCGACATCGCCCACCTTGAAGAAATAGGTCTTCTTGGTCCGCAGCCACTGGCCGCACTGCCCCGGTGGGAACCAATCGAGGAAGGTCTTGATCGTGGTATCTTCCAACTGACGGGCCGTTTCACGGACCACAGCACAGCGCGTGCGCCGCTTGCCATTCTCGTCAGGCATCTGCATCGACGCCCTTCGGATGATCTCGAAGCAGCAGGTCACCGACTTGCCAGACCCAACCGGCCCCATCAGGGCACGCATCTTGGCGTTGCTCTCCATGAACCGCTTACCGGTGGGCGGCGGCGTGTAGTTGATTTCAAGGGCCATCAGTGTTTCATCCTGCCAAGCTCGTAGTCCTCGCGCCGGTCCAGCGCGTGATGTACCCAGATACCGGGGTCGTCCTCATCTTCCGATGGGCAGCACCAACAAGACGGATCGGCCATATGGTCCTTCAGATCACCGCAAGGGATGATGTGGAAATGCTGCGAGTCGTCCGGCTCGTAAACCATCGCTGCTACCCACTCGAACCGCATGACATCAGTCCAGTACCATGACGATGTACTCAAGTCCGTGTTTCTTGGACCTGACGATCTTGGTTCGGTAGGACCTGCCGTCTTCACGGAGCATCGCCTCGGCGGTCGAAGCGCCACCGGCTGTCCGCAACCTCAGGCATGGCACGCCTTCATAGGTACTCGTCGGCGTCAACGCCATCGCTGTCATCCTCAATCACGCGGGGGGTCGCATCGATGACTTTCATGTCGGCGGGGGAGGAGCCAAGGTTGATCATGATCTTCACCCCGCCAGTGCTGGCAGTGCCGTCGCTCTCGGTGTTCTTGGGTTCGAGGCCAGCCCACTTGACCGTGCTCTTGATCAGGTCAGCCTTGACGGCTGGAGAGACAGCCGGATCGTGGATCAACATGTAACTTGTCGTCAGGAGTTCTTCCGCTTGGGCGCGGGCTTTGAGTCGGAACGTCAGTCCCTTCTCCTTGACCTCGTCGCGGTAGGTCTCCACGCGCTTGAGGAACACCGGGTCCTTGTTGAACACCAAGAGGTCGTTGGCGTCGATGCGGTGCCGGTCCTTGATCTCGTCAAGGCTTTCGCCTGAACCCTCCAGACACAGGGCCACGTCGAACGCTAGGCGGTCGGTCCACTTGGTCAGATGGAGAGGTAGGCTGTCCATGGTTGGAAAGTAGCATTTTGGCGGGGTTCGTCAAGCTTGGGAACATAATAGGAACATTAGTATTTCGGCGGCGCAAAACTATACACGTTGATTTTTGGGGGTTTTGGATTGAGCGGTTTACTACACTACGGGGGGCCTAGGATTTGCCAGTCCATGTGGGGTAGGGGTCCCGCCTGCCAGCGCCGCGCGAAACGCCGCGCAATAGGGCATAACTTTACATTCATGGCGAATTAGGCGATAAAGGGATTGTCGAAACGGAACGCCGCTTCGACGGGCCGGGACCCCGATCCCACCCGGCTCTCTTTGACAAGCCTCGGGATAGGCAACTGGAGACTTAGCTATGGCTAAGGTTTATGAAGGTCGGTTCGGCATCAAGTCGAACGCGAAGGGTGAAGTGGTCCTCGGCAAGCTCGTGGACGGCAAGTATTCCGCAGAAGATGCGGCTGCCGTTCTCAAGCGGGTGCAAGCCCTTGCCAAGGAACACAAGCTGGTTGCTCGGGTTTTCAAGCCCGACGCCAAGGGCACGGAACCGGTGATCCTCGCCGACAAGTGGGGAAATCCCTACCTCGCCCTACTCCCCAAGCGGGAAGGCGTGGTCGCCAAGCGCAAGAGCGCTTACTTCGAATGACCTAACTACCGGGAGGCGGGTTCGCCCGCCTCCCACCTTTCATGGAGGATACTATGTTCGTTGCACGTAAGTCCGTTGAAGTGATCCGCATGACTGACCGCCACGGTCACACGACTGAAGTGGTTGTCGAACGCAAGCGCAAGGATGCCACCATCCACCGTCTGCAACAGGTCTATCACTTCCGACTGGCCTAAACCTAGGGAGGGGTGCAAGCCCCTCCCACTTCCTTGGAGGACAGCATGAACGTCATGGTTGACCTAGAGCGACACCCGAACGCAATCCTGCTGGAAATGCAGAACACTTGGGGAGAGACGCAGGTCTTTGCTCGCCACACCCGCAACGTGATCCTGATCGCAGCGCGACGTGGAGCCTACGGCATCGCAGAGCATATCGGGTATGCAGCGCATCGCCACAACCCTGATCCACAACCTTGACCCCCAACCCCACTGGCTCCGGCTGGTGGGGTTTCTTTTCGTCCAGTGCGCGAGCGCTTTCGTGTCGGGTAAACCCTCCCATACGTCGGGGGTTTATAGCTCTGCTAGCGCCGCTATCACACTCTAAACAGGGGGCTGTATAGTTATGTCAGTGTAATGTGTATAGTTAAAAATACTTGTAATAAAATCAATGCTTTATAGGGGCAACAATCTACTGTCGCAGAAACGTGCGGAACAAACCGTGAAAATAGATTGTGTATCTTTTTTACAAACTTTACGTAAAGTGGAGAAAAAGCCATGGAAATCCACGGGGTTATTTATATTAGTATAGTTATAATGATATAAACAATATAAATAATCCAACAATTTTTTGTTTAACCCTTTTTTCAGAAGCATTTTTTTGGAACATTATAGGAACAAACATACTACTATACAACCTCTCAACAAACATCACTCCCGCGCGCCTTATTATCTCCAAAAACCTATATTATTTATATCATTCCTTTGGTTTCAAGCACTTACAGTAGATTATTTGGCTAACTATACTATATCATTGCAAAGTGTTTAGTTTCATTTTAATCGCGCGTTATCAATCATTTACAGCTAACCATACACAATCCAATCAAATTTCAAACACGTTTTTATTTTAATTTTAAATTTCCAACACGTTTTTATTTTAATTTTTACACTCTCCAGCCGTAACCATACACTCTGCCGCGCCTCGCCGAAAAATCCCCGGTTCTCAATGGCTTGCGCCGAAACTTGACACCCAACGCCGGGAACGATACACTCGTCGCCGAACCGCCGATCAAATTTCAAACATGTTTTTATTTTGATTTGGCTGTTCAGTTACCTCAATCCAAGGAGTGAAGGTTATGAACCGGACCAAAGTATACACCAGTTTCGCTGATCTCAAGGGTATCTATACCCCCAACTTCAAGGCCCTTACTATACGTCCTACCAAGCGTCACTACCTCAGTGCCGCTGATGCGGTCTACGACTTTACAGTCGGTCATGAGTTCGCTGTATCGGATTCCAACTCCCCCTTTGATGGCTGTCTGATATCGGTCCTTGACCGGACCACACTGCACCGCAGTGGCTATACCCATGCCACTATCCAATACAACAACGACCTCAAGGTGGAGATCAAGCTGTGACCCGGACTGTTACTCACCACATCGATGCCGACACTTACCAGACCATTGTCGAACTGGTGGGCTACAAGCCTTACCAGCAGGCTGTCGGCTACCTCTCAAGCTGGTCACATGGCTCAGACAATTACCCTGATGTGGCTATCTACGGTTGTGCTGATGGCGAACTGTTTGCCCATTACATCAAGCCTGACCAGACCGTTGGTTATGTGATTGGTGCCGTCTGGCACCCTGATACGCAGCACTATTCGTTCCACTCGTAAGGTAAGGATGAAGTCAATGACGGATATCAACAACACCAAGTCTGTCCGTGTCTCTGGCTGGAAGTGCCGGGAGTATGTCCAGCGTAAGCTGCCGTTCCACAACTCCAACAAACAACTCTATGGTAAGTGGATCAGCAGCGACAGGTATGTGGTCTATAGCTATGGCCCTCACTGGCCGTTGTTGGTCTGGGATGAAACGACCAGCCGCTGGTATGCTAACTATAACAAGACCAGCCGGACCACTACCAAACATGCCAGTCAGACTCATCCCCTGACTACGCTCACCCCGCTGTCACTGCAACAGATCACTGTCTTGGCAGAGCGTGGGTTCCAAACACTAGCAGCTAACCGGGTAGGGGGCTTTCAACCATGACCAAGACACACTTCTGTCCGCAGTGCGGAGACCCCGTTGGTGATGGCCGTCATGCCCTTGGCTACAAGCTGTGTCTCCCTTGTGGAGACCAGCGAGCCAGACAGGTCAAGCACTGCACCGTGCCTCTCAACAAGGGGAACTACATCCATGTCAGCAACCCCGACGATCTCAAGCAACTCAACCCCAAGCGGATTGGAGAGTGAGATGAACCCGGAACTCATTGAAAAACACCGTGATATCAACGTCGATCACGACTGGTGGGATTGCACCTATGATCACTTCATGGAGGACATGAAGCAGGTTGGTATTACGGTGAAGGACATGCGCTTCAGTGGCTTCTGGTCACAAGGGGATGGTGCGTCTTTCACTGGCTATATCCACAACAACAAGCTGTTCTTCGAGCGCCACAAACTCACCGACTCCTACCCGATGGTGGTCAAGCTGCTCGATATGGGGGGTGGCTTCACGCTGAGCATCGACCGAACTGGCTACCACTACGTCCATGAGAACACTGTCAGTGTCGATCTGTCATACGCTGATATGTTCTACAATACTGCGCCGCGAGATGACGGTGGCCTGCGTGATGCTGTCATCGCGCAGTGGGATATGCTGCTCGACCTTGAGTACACCGCCCTGACCAGCGCAGTGCAGGACATCGTGCGGGACTACTGCCGCGATCTCTACCGCCTACTCGAAGCCGAGTACAACCACCTCACCAGCGATGAGGCTGTGTGGGAAGCCATAGTGGCAAACGACCTCGATGAGGTCGAGACTGAGGAGACTGTGTAATGCGTGTCGAAGACGAGGAAATCCACCTGCGTTCCATCCAACCCATAGTGGCCCGTGTCGGTGGTGTGGACTTCGAAGGGCAGAAGGCCATCCGTGTAACCATCACGGTCCTACCTAAGGCAGGGCAAACTGTCGATGATCTGGACTTGGCTACGGCCAGTTTCATCCATGCTCAGGAACTGTTCGGGGTGCTGAACTCTATCGTGAGTGAACTGGAGTCCATCGGTGGTCCCGGCGATGCTCTCAATGAGGACTTGTTCGAGGAAGCGCAGCTTCTGCTGCGCGATATCAAGGAGTATTGGTAATGCGTTTGTTTACCCTGCGGCACCACCGCAACGGACCGCTGGTCAAGGACCAGTTCGGTGACGTGATCTTCTACGATAACAAAATGACAGCGAAGCACCACCGGGACCGCATGGGGGGTCAGACGGTGGTGTCATTCGGCCCGGACCACAAGCTCTATGAAGGGAACTGATTATGCGTGCTGAACTTCTCAAGCAGACTCTCAAGGCTCTCTATCCTATCCAGCGGACTGTGCTGATCGTCGGCCCTCCGGGCGGTGGCAAGACCACTATCGTCGGTGAAGTGGCTGATGAACTGGATATCCCTGTCATCATGCGCAACCCTGCGTTGACCCCGGTCGAAGACTTCGGTGCGCCTGATATGTTGGCTGAGGGCAAGTCGTTCGGTTACAAGATGCCTGACTGGTTCCCCTACAAGGGCAAGCCCGGTACGGAACGTGGTGGTATCTTGCTGTTTGACGACCGCACTCAGGCCAGCCCGGATCACCAGAAGGCCATTGCTCATCTCTGTCAGGCTCGTGACCTGCATGGTGTGCCACTGGCTGATGGCTGGCAGGTGGTGTCCACTGGTAACCGACAGTCTGATCGTGCTGGTGCTGTCCGCACTCTGAGCCACCTCGCCAACCGCGAGACCACACTGGAGTTCGAGACTGATCTCAACGACAGCACCAAGTGGATGATCGACCACAACGTCAAGCCCGAGGTTATTAGCTTTATCCGGTTCCGTCCCGGTCTGCTGCATGACTTCGATCCGCAGCGCGATGCCAACCCGACTCCCCGTAGCTGGGTCGAAGGTGTCTCCGATGTGCTTGGCACTGTGCCCTTCGAGGCTGAGTACGAGTGCTTCAAGGGTGCCGTGGGTGAGGGTGCAGCCGCTGAGTTCGTTGGTTTCATGCGTATCTGGCGCAAGTTGCCCAACCCTGATGCTGTGCTTATGAACCCGTCAACGGCTGACGTGCCGACCGATCCGGCAACGCTCTATGCCCTGTCTGGTTCGCTTGCTGCCCGGATTACTGACAGCAACATGGACCGTGCGGTTACCTATGCCGAGCGTATGCCTGCTGAGTTCTCTGTCCTGATGGTCAGCCAAGCGGTGCGTAAGGACCCTGACCTCGCTTCGACGCAGGCGTTCGTCAAGTGGTCGCTGGCCCACCAAGACGTTCTGTTCTGATAAATCAATCACTTAGCGGAGTAACTGATATGACTATGATGCTCAATGATCGTGCCCTTCTCGTGTCCCTGTCGATCTCGCAGTGGACCGCCCGCAAACTAGACAAGAAGGCCACCAAGGAAGTGGCTGATATCAACCGTGCCAGTACCAGCGCTGGTCGCTACAACAAGTCTCTGCTTCCGCTTAACGATCTGCTTGCCAACGTCCACCAGAAGACTGGTGTGATCCGTGAGAAGTTCGCCAAGAATACCCTGCCTTGGGGTGTCGATGGTACCCGCATCCTGCCCAGTGCCAACTACCTCCAGTTCATGCAGGACTTCCGCAAGGAGAAGTCTGAGTGGCAGTCGCTGGTCAACACGTTCCTCGATAACTACGAGTACCTCGTGGCCGAGGCCAAGCGGTGGCTGGGTGATCTCTATGACGAGAAGGACTACCCCTCCAAGGAGAGCATCATCGGCAAGTTCAGCATGGACATGGGTATTTTCCCTGTGCCGAGCAACGACTTCCGTGTCGAACTGTCCAGTGATGAGCTTACCCGCATCCAAGAGGACCTCGAAAGCCGGATGACTTCGATCCAGCAGGAGGCAATGAATGATTGCTGGCACCGGCTGTACAAGCATGTCGAACACATCACCGAGAAGCTGTCCGACCCTAAGAATATCTTCCGTGACAGCATGATCGAGAACGCGAGGGAGACCTGTGACCTACTGACACGTCTGAATATCTCTGAAGACCCCAACCTCGAAGCCATGCGGCAGGCAGTGGAGCGCAAGCTACTGGACCACCACCCTGATACCCTGCGTAACGACCTCGATGTCCGTCAGGACACGGCAGAGGAAGCACGCAAGATCATGGACGCAATGTCCGTATTCATGCAGCCGGGTTGACATTATTCCCATCATAACATAGCGTCAACGTAGGAGGTAGCTATGCTGACGCAAGAATATATTCAGTCGATACTGAGGTATGAAGACGGCCATCTATGGTGGCTCAAGAAGACACGGAACCGGCAGGTTGACCGGCCTGCCGGTACTATAAACGGTAATGGGTACAGGCAAATCTATATAGATAACAGGATATACCCTGAACACCGCATAGTATTTCTATACCATCACGGGTGGTTACCTAAATATATAGATCACATAAACGGTATCCGCACTGACAACCGCATAGAAAATCTGCGCCCATGTACCCAACAACAGAACTGTTTTAACACCAAAGGGTATACGTCTAGCGGTGTTAAAGGAGTTACATGGAATAAGAAAGACAAGCGATGGCAGGCACAACTGTCTATCAATGGTCGTAATACATACCTCGGTTCATATAAAACTATAGAGGAGGCTGCTGCGGTTGTTAGTCTGACAAGACAGAAACACCACGGTGACTTCGCTAAAGATTAAGGAGCAAACTAATGCAGGTAGCAATCAAGAAGCGTGCTTATGAGGGCGACAGTGTCGCCCTCACTCGCCGTCTGGCCAAGGCCAAGACCAGCCTGATCCTAGAGCATCCCTTCGTCGGGACCATCGCTCTCAACATGCCGTTCATACTGGACGAGTCTGTCCCCACTGCGGCAACCAACGGTAAGTATGTCAAGTTCAACCCCAACTTCATCGATCCGCTGTGTGATGAGCAACTCAAGTTCCTCGTTGCCCACGAGTGCTTCCACCCCATGTTCGAGCATAACTATCGGCGCGGTGAGCGCACTCCGGGCAGGTGGAACCGGGCATGTGACTATGTGATCAATCACCACCTGACGCAGGAAGGTATCGGCAAGTTCATCCCCGGTGGCTGTCTCGATCCCAACCTGTACAACGCAGGCGGTGGCACCAGTGATGGTATCTACAACCTGCTGCCTGATGACGACGATGACAACGGCGGTGGCGGCGAGGCTTACGATGAGTGCGAGGACGGTGGGGGTAGCCCTGCCGAGCAGGCTCAAGCTGCTGCCGAGATGAAAGTGCAGGTTGCTCAGGCAGCACAGGCTGCCAAGATGATGGGCAAACTGTCGGCAAACATGCAGCGACTTGTCGATGCGGTGCTGCAACCCAAGGTCAACTGGGCTGATGTGCTCTGGCGGTTCATGCAGAAGTGCAAGAACGATACCCGGACCTATGCCCGACCGAGCCGCATCTTTGCAGCGCAGGGTCTATACTTGCCGAGCGTTACCGGTGAGTCGATGGGTGAGTTTGCATTCTGTGTTGACTGCTCTGGCTCTATCACTCCGCAGCAGATCAATCAGGCGGCAGCCGAGGTGACCAAGGTGTTCGAACACTTCCGTCCTGCCAAGCTGCATGTGATCTACTTCGACAGCGAGGTGTCCCATGCGGATGTCTATGAACCCGGTGATGCGCTGGATATCAAGCCGCATGGTGGCGGCGGCACGGCCTTCAGCCCGGTGTTCCAGTACATGACTGACAACAACATCGAGCCGGTAGCCTGTGTGTTCCTGACCGATCTGTACTGCTCCGACTTCGGTCCGGAGCCTGACTATCCCGTGCTCTGGGTCAGCGATGGTGCTGACAAGGCACCGTTCGGCGAGGTGGTGAAGTGGTAAGCGAGGTGAGTGTAGTGTTTGATGACGATGAACCCGAGGGCCTTGGTGCCCTCACCATCCTGCTTGGGCAGGCGTGTTCTGGCTATGAAATGGGTACAGTGGTGACGGCATTGCTGTACCTGCTGGCCGACTGCGCTGCCCAGAGTAACGTACCCAAGCATGAGTTCTTAGCGCAGGCATATGAGAGCCTGTCCAACCTGTATGATGATATGGAGAACAGCAATGGCAACCGTTCGCATAACTAAGGAACTGACTGAGCAGATCACCGCTAACGCCCGTGCCAAGTTCACTGACAGGATCAAGGCGGCGGAGGCTACCGCCCCGCTAGGTTGGGGTGACTACATCTACGAGAAGCTGTTCGGCAAATACGTCCCGCTCATGGAGCAACTTCCTGAAGAGTTCTTTGACGCGGCAGACAAGATCGCTGTGCAGCGGGTCGGTGGGCAGGTAGTAAACCTGCACTTAACTCTGTCCTCACGCAAGCGGTGGCCCAGGCGTCTGCCTGCTGATGCCCCGGCAGAAGTGAACTACTATGGTGGTGCACTCACCCTGAAAGATGATCTCGCGTGGGGAGAACTCTACGCAGAAGTCGTAGCATGGAAGGAGAAGTGCGCTGTAGTCCGCAAGCAGGCCGGGGAGTTCACTGAAGGTGTGACCAAGGTGTTGGGTGCCTACTCAACGCTGTCGCCTGCCCTGAAGGCGTGGCCTCCGCTGTGGGAACTGGTCCCTGAGTACGCCAAGAACAAGCACAAGGAGATCGTTGAGCGCAAGAAGGCTGATCGGGAAGCACCCGAGATCGACACCGCCAAGCTGACCGCAGTGCTGGCAGCAAGCAAGATGGGAGGACTGTGACATGACCAAGAAAGAGATGATCATCCGCACGATGTGCGACTTCCCTAACCTCAACAAGTGGCAGATCGCGGATCGCGTGGGGTGTCACCCGACCTACGTCAATCAGGTCGAAAACCAGTGGCTAAAGGACACCACCAAGGACGAGAGACAGACAGAGATGTTTGAGGAGAATACGAGCGCCATCGACGCAATACTGACTGAGCGTGGTTCTAGGTATGGTCCGTTCATTACCCACGCAGAGATCACGCAGCGGTACAAGCGGCTGACCCACAAGTTCCTGCACAACTCAGGCAAGGAGCTTGACCACGACCAGCAGGAAGCGCTCGACATGATCTTCCACAAGATCGGGCGCATTGTGAACGGTGACCCTGACTACATCGACTCATGGGATGACATCGCTGGCTATGCCAAGCTCGTGGCTGACAGACTCAGGGGGGACGTGAAGTGACAGACGAACAGAAAGATATCCTCACGAGGGCAGCGGCTGCTCTCGCTGAACAGAACCGGCTACGCGATGCTGTCCGCAGGAACGATACGGAACTGCGTGCGCTGTGCCGAGCCTATGATAAACACTTCGGGTTGTGGGGCTGTGCGCCCCACCACCTTCGCATCGCTGCCGAGAACCACGGCCTGCTTGACAAGGCTGTATAGTTCGGTAGTCTCCCCGCAGAAATAAACGGAGTAGCCCGGTGGATATCTATACCATTGATTTCGAAACATTTTATGACCGAGAGTTCAGCCTCTCGAAGATAACCACCGAGCGCTACGTCCGTGATCCCCGGTTCGAGGCGATCCTGTTGGGCATCAAGAAGAACAACGGCCCTGTAAAGTGGATACCCAAGCCACTGATCGAGCCGTTCCTCAAGGCCATCGACTTCTCCAAGTCGGCCATCCTCTGTCACAACACTGCCTTCGACGGGGCTATTCTGTCATGGCGCTACGGTGTGAAGCCCAAGCTATGGCTCGATACCCTGTCAATGGCGCGGCCCCTGCACAACGTCACTGTAGGAGGCAGCCTCAAGGCGCTGGCCCAGTACTACAAGCTGGGTGCCAAGGGTGACGAGGTGATCAACGCACTGGGTAAACGCTACGCTGATTTCTCCAAGCAGGAACTGGAGCGGTATGCCGAGTATTGCGTCAATGACGTGGAGTTGACGTACCAGTTGTGGCTCAGGCTGAAGAAGGAACTGCCACCTTCCGAGTTGCTGGTGATCGACCAGACCCTGCGGATGTACACCCAGCCGATGATCGAACTGGACGTGCCCCTGTTGGAGAAGCACCTCGGTGAGGTGCGCCAGCGCAAGGACGACGTACTCAAGGAACTGGCTGACATCGTAGGTATGGGGGAACAGTTCGACCCGGCGGCACTGAAGACGCTGCTGATGAGTAACCCTCAGTTCGCCAAGCTGCTTAATCTGCTGGGTGTGACAGCACCGACCAAGATCAGTGCCCGCACTGGCAAGGAGACCTTCGCCTTCAGTAAGACAGATCAGGCTTTCCTCGCCCTGCTTGAGCACCACGACGAGCGTGTCCGGGCAGCGGCTGAGGCGCGGCTTGGTACCAAGTCCACACTTGAAGAGACCCGCACTGATGCGTTCATTGGTATCGCTGGCCGTGGTCCCCTGCCGATCATGCTCAACTACTATGGGGCACACACCGGCAGGTTCTCAGGTGGCGACAAGGTGAACCTCCAGAACCTGCCCAGCCGGGGCAATACTACTATCCGTCAGGCCCTGAGGGCACCGGAGGGGTACGAGATCATCGCATGTGACTCCAGCCAGATCGAAGCGCGCACTGTAGCATGGCTGGCAGGACAGGACGATCTGGTACAAGCATTCCGTGAGGGACGCGATGTCTACTCCGAGTTTGCCAGTGAGGTCTACGGTCGCACTATAACCAAGGCGGACTACACTGAAAGATTTGTGGGTAAGACCTGCATCCTTGGCCTCGGCTACGGTATGGGGGCCGACAAGTTCCGCAAGACTCTGGCCCTTGCGAAAATCCACATCGACGAGAACGAAGCCGAGCGCATCGTCCGTCTCTACCGCCAGAAGTACTGGAAGATCGTCCAGCTATGGCAGACCTGCAACCAAATACTCAAGGACATGGTTGGTAATCGCACTGGCTCTCTCAAAGAAGTCGTTGTGTATGACAAGGAAGGTATCCGGTTACCGAACCACCTGCGTATCACCTACCCCGCACTGCGTCAGACCAAGGATGGGTTCCAGTACATCAATGATGCACGGACATATCGCAAGGCGCTGAAGGACCGGGTTGCCGGTGGCTCCCTCGATGACCTGCCATGGACCAAGATTTATGGCGGCAAGGTCACTGAGAACATCGTGCAGGCTCTGGCTGGTATCATCGTGCGTTGGCAGATGACCTTGATCGGACAGGCCGGACACTTCGTGGCCTTCCAAGTTCATGACGAGAACGTCTGCGTAGTGCCTACGGCCAGTGCTGAGGCTGCCGAGGCTGAGATCATTCGCATCATGTCCACGCCACCAGCATGGGCACCCGACCTTCCTGTAGCCTGCGAGTCGGGGCGGGCAGATAACTATGGAGAGTGCTGATGGTATACGTCGATATGGTTGAACTCACCGTGGGTGCTGCTGCGGTTGGGATTATCGGGTTCTTCGCAGGCACACTGTGGGGGATACGTGGCATGAGCCAACTGCTCGCTGATCTGTACGCAGTGGAGTGCGAGCGCGACTACTACCGTGATCTTGTCCCCGAGCGAGACAAGTCTGGCAGGTTCATCAAGAAGGAGAACATCGATGCGTAAGTATATCACTGGCTTCATCGTCGGCCTCGTCATGGGCACTGTCGTGCCCGCCGCTGCGGCCACCATCGTGGGTAGCACTGGCTACCTGTCGGGTTGGACCGTCACCAAGGATGGCGATGAGATTTGCTACATGCCTTACGTCTGGACCAGCATCCGGGAGATCGAGTGTGACTGACATCGAACAAAAGGCGCTGGCGCAAGCGGTTGCAGCGGCTGGGCGGCGGCTGCAAGACTACGCCATTATGGCCGAGGAAAATGTCCTGCGCCAGTCTATCGAAGCCCATGCCCGCGCCATCGAACAGCACGAACGCTTCCGGCAGGAAGTGAGCTTTGCTCTGGAGACATTTAAGCACGGCAACACGCGCATATTGCACAGCTATCTTCTTGATCCCTTCATCATCCCCCAGCCCGATCCGCTGGTTGAGGCGTGGATCGAAGCCACGGGTAACACTGTGGGCATGGAGCCGCTAAACGCAGCCATCGAGAAGCGCGGCGGCAAGATCGTGTGGGGAGGTGATTGATGACTGACGACAACGGACCGGAGCAGACATTCCGCGATACCGAGCGCAACCTACGCGACCTAATCGAAACCCAAGCCCGCGAGATCGAGCGGCTGCGGGGAGCGCTGGAGAAAATCGCCACAGGAGAAGGCATCGGCGGACCTGATGCTGAATTGCAATGCGCCGACATCGCCCGCGCCGCCCTCGCCGCCCGTGGCCTTGAACTCGTCAGGAAGGAACCCAGCCAATGACCAACGAAGAACTGGCCCTACTCGCCGCGATCCTGCGCGCAGAAAGGAATGAGCCGTGAGTGTTTGCCCCCATGAAGCATGGCAGGATGTGCCTCTAAACGGTCGCAAGTGCGTCGATTGCGGAATGTGGCTTGAGGATTACCCAGAAATCCGCCCCCAGCCCACCGCCAGCGCGGATGCTGAACCTGTAGCGGTGATCCGATTTGATCGCGGCGCACCCGGCAACGAGAACGAGATGCCTAAGGTGATCTCGTGCGACTGGCAACCGGATGGGGAATATCGTCTCTACACCGAAGCCCAGATGCAAGCGCGGGCCGATGCTGCGCGGCGGGAGGCGTTGGAGGAAGCAATCGACCGCATGGGCTGGCCTGAAATCCACGCATTCGAAGACGAACTGCGGAAAGGGCAGGGTGTCCGCGAAGATGCTGGCGGTTTCATGCTTCGCGCAATCAAGGCGCTGTTTGGCCTAAAGCCAGATACGGTTGAAACTTACCGCGATGCTATGCGGGCGATGCTCAAGGAGAACCCCAATGGACATTGAGACTGTAGAGCGGGAAGCGTGGCGGCGGGCGGTGGCGGTAGCGAAAGAGCATGGGAGTGGATCACCGGGATCACTACACGCGCAGGCACTTGAAGATCTCATCACCGAGCACCGCACCACGAAGGCCGAACTGGAAGCGTTCAAGCGGGAAGCCGAGGCGCTGCGGGCAGAAGTGGCCGAATTGCGCCGCCTTCTTTGGCGCTATTCCGCCTCCGAAGAGCCGTTGACGGTCAAGGATGTGCGCGACGCCAAGGCCGCACTCGAACAGGGAGAGGTGAAGTGACCGATGCTGACTGACGCCCTGATCTACATCGGCCTGCTGGCACTCATCGCCGTGGTTTACCGCCACTACCGGGACGATGTTCTCTTTGTGTGGCAGTGGTTGAAAGGAACGCATGATGCTGACTGACGAAATGAAAGCCGCCCTCACCGCCCTGATCGAACACGCTGGCGAGGATGGGGTGACGGAGGGGGACATAAAGGCGGCCCAGGAATGGTTCACGCCGCGCGGTATCAACTTTGAGGTGATCCCCGAAGTCGAACTTGCAGACCGCTTTGCCCGCCACCGCGCCACCGCATTCGCAGCAGGCAAAGCAGCGAGGGAGCGGGAGATTGTGGAGTGGCTGCGGGGGCAGGCCGACATCGGAGACAAAAAGGCCAACGAGGCTGTCGGCAGGGATCAGGAGGGCGCGGCCCGCGCATACATAGGCGGGATGCTGGCGCTAAAGCGGGCCGCAGACGCAATCGAACGCGGGGAGGTGTGATGACCGAGGACGAACTGGCCGACTACATCGGTCGGCGCGTGCTGGCTGACGCCGACAAGCTGCGGCTCTTCATGCCAGACTGCTACGCGCGCTTCCCGCTGGAGTGGTGTGGCCACGCCTACGAAGTGCAAGTCATCCTGAAAGGCAAGACCGATGACGCCTAGCCTGCGCCACTGGCTCTGGCTGAACTTCGGCTGGGACATTTACGACTGGAACCCCGATGACCTCAGATTTTAGTAAGCAGCCCATCGTCCTGCGTTGTGCAGAGATGTTCTCAATTCACCCACGCGATCTGGTCGGCGACTTCAGGTTCAAGTTCCTGATGCCTGCCAAGTTTGCATTGTGCACCGCACTTAGGACACAAGGGATGTCCTATCCGAAGATCGGTAAACTCATGGGTCGTGACCACAGTTCAATAATCTATGCCGTCGATCAGGGGACGTGGCGCATGGGTAAGGACGAAGCGTACAAGGCCAAGGTCCTTGAACTGGTTACTATACCACTGGAGTATGACGATGGCGTTTGACAAGCAGACACTCGACAACAGCAGTACGTGGCTTGAAAGTGACCGGCTGCACCGCAAAGGTATGTTGGTGGGGAGCGCCAAGCTGTTCAATGCGCTGGTGAAGGAGCACCCGAAGATCGTCCTCGCACTCAGAGCGAAGTACAGGATAATGGAGAACTGCGATGTTGCTTAGTCACGACGAACTTGCTGATCTGGTGTCACGCAGAGTGATACATCCTGTGGACAAGTCCGACATAAACGCAGCAAGCATCGACATACATCTCGGTGATACATTGCTGGTCGAACGTACACCCAAAGGATATTACCACCGGATAATCGATTACCGCAGTCGCACACCGCTTATCATGGACAGACATGTCATGGATGAGGACGGGTATGTGCTGGAACCGGGCGAGTTTATTCTGGCCCAATCCACCGAGACCTTCAACTTACCCACAGATATTTCTGCTGAGTACAAGCTGAAGTCCTCGATGGCCCGCATCGGGTTGGAGCATATGAATGCTGGCTGGTGCGATGCCGGATGGAACGGCTCCGTCCTTACCCTCGAACTGAAGAACATGACCCGCTACCATTCGATACGCATCCGTCCGGGCGATGCGATTGGACAGATGATTTTCTTCCGCCACAAGGCGGTCCCCGAGCAGGCATCCTATGCCGCCAAGGGTAGGTACAACAACGACACACAAGTCTCGGGGATCAAGTCATGAACGAAGAGAAGGGTATCTACCTGTCGCACTCCTATTCCTCCATGAAGCAGTTCGAGAACTGCCCGCAGCGGTACTACCGCCAGCGCATCCTGAAGGATATTAAGGACGAGGGCGGCGAGGCCAGCAAGTATGGCGAACGCATCCACGAGATGCTGGAGCGCAGGCTCAGGGACAACGATGAGTTACCGCAGGAAGCAGCCCACTACGAACCGCTCTGCAAGGGCGTCGAGAAGTTGGCCCAAGGCGGTGAGTTGCACGTCGAGAAGGAGCTTGTCCTCAACGACAATCACGAGCCGACAGGTTGGTGGGACAAGGACGCATGGCTGAGGTCCAAGCTCGACATTCTGGTACTCAAAGGCGACGATGCTGTCGTCATGGATTGGAAGACCGGCAAGCGTAAGCCTGACTTCTTTCAGATGGAAATCTTTGCGGGGCAGGTGTTCAAGCATTTTCCCGAAGTGCAGCGGGTCAAGACCACACTGGTCTGGCTCAAGGACATGAAGATGGACAGCGAGACCTATGACCGCAAGACGGATATGATGGGTATCTGGGGCGGGATCGCAGCGGCCACGAGTCGCATCGAACAGGCGCTATACTTCGACAACTGGCCCGCCAGACCGAGCGGTCTGTGTGGTTGGTGCCCCGCACAATCCACATGTAAATGGGCGCGCCGCTAATTTTGTCACTTGACACCCGTGTATCGTAAGCTACCTTGAGGTTATGGCGCAGCACTCGCACCGTTGCCTGATCTAGGGAAGCGTAAGGGCACCGTGCGAAGAAGTCATACCTCGGGTGAGCAGGCGTGGACTGCAAACCTGCACTGAGGAGTTCTTATGGGAGCGACTACGCCCGAGTCAAAAGTAAAGCGCCGTCTCACTGAGATGCTGCGCAAGCACAAGGTCTGGTACTTCTTCCCCGGCAACAACGGGTTCGGAAAGTCTGGGCTGCCCGACATCATCGCCATCGTGCGTGGTCGGTTCGTGGGTATCGAGGTGAAGGCAGACAAGACCAAGAAGCCGACAGCCCTGCAATGGAAGACAGGGCACGAGATCAAGGAAGCAGGCGGTATGTGGTTCCTCGTCTATGACGATGACACCATCGCCCAAGTAGAGGCGTACATTTGTGCTAGTCATTGAAAAAGCCAAGGCGCTTGCGCTGAAGCTGAACAACCCCAACCGTATCCTCGACACGATACCGACTGCCAAGCATATCTCTGTGCGTGGCATGGACCTCGTGGTCGCACCGCATCGGCTTGATGAAGTCCGTGTTCTCAATAACATGGGGATTAAGGCCCCGTCACCCATCCTCCACTACTACGACTGGCCCGGTCGGTTCACCCCGTTCGATCACCAGAAGGAAACGGCTGCGTTCCTGACGCTCCATGAGAAGGGATTGGTGCTCAACGACATCGGTACTGGCAAGACGCAGAGCGCGCTGTGGGCAGCGGACTATTTACTCAAGACCAAGCAGGTCGAGAAGGTGCTGATCCTGTCGCCACTGTCCACACTGGAACGTGTCTGGGGTGATGGTATCTTCCTCGGCTTCCCGCACCGCAAGTTCGCCGTGCTGCATGGTACGGCAGAGCGTAGACGCAGGTTGCTCCAGCAGGACGTGGACTTCTACATCGTCAACCACGACGGCTTTTCGATCATCGCTGAGGAAGCCCATGGTAAGTTCGATCTGGTCATCGTCGATGAGGCAGCCGTGCTGCGTAACCCCAGCACTCAGCGGTTCAAGTTCTTCCGTAAGTGGATGGGGATGAACCCCGGAACACGTTTGTGGTTGATGACCGGCACGCCGACTCCAAATGACCCGACTGACGCATGGGCACTCGCCAAGCTGGTGGACAGTCCGAACTGCAAGTCCACGTTCACTTCGTTCCGCGAAACGGTTATGATGAAGATCGGCCAGTGGAAGTACGTGCCCCGACCGGAGTCCACCGATATCGTCAAGGACATCCTGCAACCAGCAGTGCGGTTCACCCGAGATGAGTGCTTCGATCTACCAGAGACCATCGTGCAGACACGTCAGGTTGCGCTGACAGCCGAGCAACAGAAGCATTACAAAGCCATGCTCAAGGACTTCATCGCCGAGGTGGGTAGTGACGGCACCATCAGTGCAGTGAACGAGGCGGTCAAGGTCCAGAAGCTGATCCAAATCGCTTGCGGTGTGGCCTATGGGGATGATGGTCAGGACATCGAGATCGACGCCAGCCCTCGGGTCAAGGTGGTCAAGGAGATTATCGAGGAAGCAGGCGAGAAGGTGATCGTCTTCGTCCCACTGACAGGCACACTCCACATGTTGGAGAAGGAGCTATCCAAGCACTGGACTGTGGGTGTTGTGAACGGTCAGGTCTCGTCATCCAAACGCGATGTGATCTTCAAGGACTTTCAAGACAGCAAGGACCCTCACGTCCTGATCGCCCATCCGGGCACCATGGCTCACGGACTTACACTGACAACTGCGTCCACCATCATCTGGTACGGACCGGTCAACAGTAACGAGACATACGTCCAAGCAAACGGGCGTATCGAACGGATTGGCAAGAACAAGACTTCGAATGTGATCCATATCGAAGCGACCGATCTGGAACACCGAGCATACGAGCGGCTGAAGAATAAGCAGAAACTACAAGGTCTGCTGCTCGACCTAATCCAAGAGGAAACGAGACGATGACAATTACTGTGGATCAGGCCATCGCGGCCTACATGACACTGCGGGCCAAGAAGGCAGAAGTGGAAGCCCGCATCAAGGACGAAGTAACCCAACTCGAAACCAAGATGGACAAGATCGAAGCGTGGATCAAGGCACAGGCCGATGCGCTGGGGGTAACCTCGTTCAAGACCAAGCATGGCACAGCGTTCTTGACCACCAAGGACTATGCCAACGTCGAGAACTGGGATGCTACGCTGAACTTCATCAAGGAGACCGGTGCCTACGACATGCTGAACAAGGCGGTGAACAAGACCGCAGTGCGCGGGTACATCGAGCAGTACAAGGCTGTACCTCCGGGTGTGAACTACGGCACCAAGATCGAGGTCAGCGTCCGCAAACCAACAGCGAAAGTGGAGGACTGAATGATCAAGCGAATGATACGCAGGTGGCTGGGTATTGCGCCCGAGCCAGATTACTACGAGGCTACACTCAGAGAGACACGCGAGGCCAACTCTGTACTGTCCGAGTCCGGCCCAGCCATCATGGCCTACCGGATCAGCAACGGCTACATCGTTCGGACCTTCGACCGGGGAGTTATCAACCAGACAATGAAGATGCCGGTGCTTACCTATTGCAAGGACCACACTGACATCGCAGAACACATCGTTGCAGAACAGGCCCGGACCGCCCTTGGCGTCGGGCACCAGTATGAATTGAAACTCTCCGGCGGATCGGTGACCGCACGGGGTTCCGTCTAACAAGCGTCTAACATCAACACGCTCATCACAGGAGAACTTATGAGCACGTCCCTTATTCCGTCTAACATCCAAGTCCCTGCACACCTCGCTGCCCGTATGGGTCAGCAGTCTGCTCTGGCTGCCTCGCTGGCTGCCGGTCTGGCTCAGGGTGACAGCTACCCGCGCATCAGCATCAAGGGTTCGCGGTTCCGCATCGTCGAGGGTAAGACCGAGACCGTCCTCGACCAGACCAAGTTGAACGTGGTTATCGTCGGTGCCAACCCGCGCCTGTCCAAGACCTTCTACGCCAAGCAGTGGGACCCGAACGACGAGCCGACTGGTCCTGACTGCTTCTCGCTGGACGGCATCGGTCCTGACGCCTCGGTCCAGAACCCTGAGAACGATCTGTGTGCATCGTGCCCCAAGAACGCATGGGGTTCGAAGGTCAGCGCCACCGGGCAGCAGATCAAGGCTTGTGCTGACCAGAAGCGTCTTGCCATCGTGGCTGCTGAGGACCCCACCGGTCCGGTCTACCTACTTCAGGTTACGCCTGCTGCGCTCAAGGGGCTGAACCAGTTCCAGAAAGAACTGACCGTCCGTGGTATCCCGGTCGAAGTGGTCAAGACCGTCCTGTCGTTCGATACCGATGCGTCATACCCCAAGCTGAAGTTTGGCTTCGGCGGGTTCCTTGACGCTGAGACGCAGGCTGCGGTCGATAGCCTGTTTGGTAGCGATCAGGTCCTTGAGATCACGGGCGAGAAGACTAACAGCCGTCCCGTCGAAGTTCCGGTTCAGGCCCAGCGGCCTGCGCCTGTTGCACCGAAGCCCGCTCCGGTCGAAGTCGTGGAGGAACCAGTTGCCCCTGCGCCTGAAGCGGCCCCTCCGAAGCGTGGCTTCGGTGCAGCAAAGCCTGTCGAAGAAGAAGCCCCGGCTCCCAAGCCTGCGCCCAAGGCAAAGCCTGCCCCTGCGGTAGCAACCGAAAGCGCTGACGCCATGTCTCTGGCAGACGAGATCGCGGCTCTGGTGGGAGGTATGGATAGCGATGACTAATACCGCAATCGACTTCACCAAGGTGGAGGCGCTGCGGAAGCACATGCTTCTGACCGTTCAGGACATGTCCGATCTCTTTGGCGTAACTCGTGCGACGTACTATGGTTGGCTGCGCGGTAAACCGATCCGCAAATCCAATGACGCGACTGTTCGGGTTATGCTAAAGAGGCTGCTCGCGGTCATGACGGAGCACTCATGGCCCATGCCGGAGGTGATCGCCGCAGACCAGAAGCAGAGGAAGGAGCGCCTCCAGCAGCTACTCAACCAAGACTGAACTAGTGGGGGGAGCAATCCCCCCACGGACGCAGGGGCATCATGGACACTATAACATTTTTCGGGAAGGTGCTGCCATCTGAAGGTGTGTACGTCAGCGCACAACTGACGCCACGAGGGATGATCCACAAGTTCTACGACTCAGTGGAAGACCTGACTCAGGCAGTACAATCCATCAGCCAGCGCGGCGGCAACGTGTACTATGCCGTCTCGTCAATGCAGGACAACTCAGAGCGCAGCCAGCGCAACACCCACCTTACCCAGACCCTGTTCATCGACGTGGACTGTGGCTCGGACAAACCCTATCCCACTTGGAAAGAAGGGCTGCTCGCCCTCAGCCAGTTCATATCCGCACTCCAGCTACCCAAGCCCATGATCATTCATTCGGGCAACGGGCTGCATGTGTATTGGATACTGTCCGAAGCGCTTGCGCCTGCGCAGTGGGGACCATTGGGTCTCGCACTCAAGGCAGCAGCCAAGGCGCATGGGTTCGAGATCGACATGAGCGTGCCGGGTGACAGCGCCCGATTGCTCCGCCCTGTAGGGACCATCAACCCGAAAGGCGGTGCCGAGGTCAGGCTACTGCTCGATGCACCTGCGGTGGATGCCGATGCGATGCGGGCCGCGCTCAGTGGTTTTGTTGTACAGACAGCGATGCCGACTCACTTCGGAGTTCCAACACGTACCAGTGCGTTATCACAAGCTCTCGCTGTCGATGCAGAGTTTCCTGACGCCAACCCGGATGCCGTTGCCTCCAAGTGCCAGCAGATCGCATGGGGTGTGGAGAACCAAGCCGAAGTCTCTGAGCCGTTCTGGTACGCCATGCTGGGCGTTGCCGCCTACTGCATCGACTCGGAGAACACCGCTGTCGCTTGGTCGAGCAAGCACCCTGACTACGACTACACCAAGACTATGCGCAAGATGGCGCACTGGAAGCAGTCGGTCACCGGACCAGCCACCTGCAAGAAGTTCATGGAAGAGCGCCCCGCAGGATGCAGGGGGTGTAAGTTCGCAGGTAAGATCACAGCACCCACCCAGATCGGCGCACAGTTCAGCACCGTAGAGATATCGGAAGCCGCACCGGACAAGGTCGGTGCCTCCGTACCGCTACCACGCAGCTACAAGCGCACTGCCTCGGGCATCAAGCAGACTGTGGATGGCACTGACATCGACATCTGCCCGTTCGATATCTACCCCGTTGGCTACGGCAGGGACGAGTCGCTTGGGTATGAGACCGTCCGCTACCACTGGGATCGTAAGCACGCAGGCTGGCAGGAACTGACGCTGCGCCAAGCATTCCTCACGGACACACGTCTGCGTGAGTTCACAACTGCCG
>Ga0315902_10000685_pt1 | contig 56966 bp, 53 predicted proteins | sample LakEriMetagenome_9_FD_203523 | JGI IMG/M metagenome (GOLD analysis project Ga0315902, IMG submission 203523) | Freshwater fungal communities from buoy surface, Lake Erie, Ohio, United States - Buoy 12 MA117 | ecosystem: Environmental > Aquatic > Freshwater > Lake > Lake biofilm | place: USA... | reverse complement strand
TTCGCTGCGGTGACGCGCGAGGGCATCGCCGCCTTGGTCAGAACGCGCTGGTCCCCGGTCGCGAATTCCACGATCGCCGCCTGGACCGCCGAGCAGGTCCGAGGGCTCACAGCCAGCGACCTGCAGAATTTGGGCGACGGGGTGGCGAGCCTGAATCGGCCGGCGCTGGAAGCCCTGAGCCCAGCGCAAATCAGCGGCCTGAGCGCGAACGCACTGAGTGACGCTCAGCTAGGCTGGTTGTCGCTGGCGCAGCTCGCCGGGCTGACCAGTGCGCAGACAGCTTCCTTGACCACGCAAAGTAAGGTGCAGGCCTTGGGCGCAGACATCGCCAGCCTCTCGGCAGACGCAGTCAGCGGCTTGCGGCTGAACCTGCTCACGTCGGCGCAGCTGAGCGCGCTCACCCCGTCGCAGCTGTCCCTGGTGACCCCCGCGCAGTTGACGTCGCTGACCGACGCGCAGGTGCGCGATCTCGGGGATGCCGTGTCGGGCCTGTCGCCCACAGCGCTGGGTGCCCTGACGGCGAACCAAGTCAAGCTGATGACCGCCAGCCAGGTCACGGCCCTCAAGGACAAGATTGCCAGCCTGAGCGTGGCGGCGATCAATCAGCTGTTGCCACTGCCGACCACTACGCCGCCGTCGCTCCTGTTCGCTGCGGTGACGCGCGAGGGCATCGCCGCCTTGGTCAGAACGCGCTGGTCCCCGGTCGCGAATTCCACGATCGCCGCCTGGACCGCCGAGCAGGTCCGAGGGCTCACAGCCAGCGACCTGCAGAGTTTGGGCGACGGGGTGGCGAGCCTGAATCGGCCAGCGCTGGAAGCCCTGAGCCCAGCGCAAATCAGCGGCATCAAGCTGGTCGCCCTGACTGACGTGCAGCTGGACTTGTTGTCGCCCCCCCAACTCGGTGGCGTGACGAAGGCGCAGGTCGCATCCTTGACCACCGCGGCCAAGGTGATCGCGCTGGGGAGAGACGTTGCGATTCTGACGCCAGACGCCATCAGCGGGTTGCAACTGGAGCTGCTGTCGGCCTACCAGCGGTCTGCGCTCACCCCCTTATCGCTTTCGAAAGTGACCCGTGCCCAGATCGAACGCCTGACAAGCGCACAGGTGCGTGACCTCGGGGTGACCCTCGGCCTCTTGCCCGCCCCAGCGCTCGCGGCCTTGATGAGCGTGCAGGTTCAGTCGATGACGGAGCCCCAGGTCCTCGCGCTCGGCAACCAGATCTCGTCCCTTTCGTTCAGCGCGACCAACTGGCTGCTGGGACGCTTCCCCTCGCTTTGGGACAAGTTCGACCTAAGTCTGCTTCACCCGGGCGTGTTGGCGAGCGACAAGATCTCTGACAGCCGGATCCAAAACCTTAAGGCCGAGACGGTGATCCGATTCTCGCCCGATCATCTGGCGTCCTTGGGCACACGGATCCAACTGTTGCGGGCCAGTCTGATGCCCGCTATCACCCCGCAGCAGTTGGGCCGAGTCAGCCTCGGCGCCATGACCGAGCGGCAGCTGTCCTTGTTGACCGCGCCCCAGCTGGCGCAGGTCACCGAAGCCCAGATGGCCGCCTTGTCGCGCAGCCAGGTACAGGCGCTCGGTGTTCGTATCTCAGGCATACCGGGTCCTGCGGTCAAGGCACTGAAACTGTCCGACTTGAGCCTGAGTCAGCTCGCAGCGCTGACCCCGGCGCATCTGGCGCAGGTCTCTGCCGCCCAGATCCAGGCTCTCGATCGGCGGCAGATCAATGCGCTGGGGGCAGACATCGGGGCCCTGCCCGAAGCGGCCTTGACTGCCCTGAGCCCGTCTCAGGTGAGCGCCTTGATTCGGGCGCAGGTGACGGCCTTGGGTGCCAAGGCGGCCTTTCTTTCCGCGGATGCGCTGCGCGTCGTACCGCCGGGCGCCATCCCTGTCGCTGGCCTGCGGGCGATGCGGCCCGATCAGGTGGCGACGCTCTCCTTGCGCGCCTTGAGCGCGCAGCAGCTGGCTGCGTTGAGCGGACCCCAGCTGGCCCAGGTGTCACCCGCTGAAGTTCGCCCGCTCTCCGGCATGCAGCTGCGGGCCTTGGACGTCAGCGTCTCGGGGCTGTCCGCGCAAGCGCTCGCGGAGCTTCCCCTTGCCTCACTCACGCCCGATCAGCGGGTGGCGCTCAAGGCCGCGCAGCTGTCGGCCGTCAAACCCGAGCAGGTCCGTGCACTCAGCCCGGGCCAGCTGGCCGACTTGGGCGTGGACATCAGCGGTCTGTCCGAGGGGGCGGTTGGAGCTTTGAGTGCCGCCCAGGCCGCCAGCCTGCGACCGGCGCAGATCAGCGCGCTCGATCAGAAAATCGCGCAACTGACGCCGCAGGTCCTTTCGGCCCTGGGGATTGACGCCATCCAGGCGATCTCGCCTAGCCGCATCGCGGCGCTGAGTCCGGCGCAGGTCCAGGCGCTCAGCAGTTCGCAGGTGGCGGCCATGACAGACCCTCAGGTCGGCGCTTTGACGCCCGAGCAGATCGGCGCCCTGGGCGCCCATGTGAAGCTTTTGAGTCCGTCGGCGCTCAAGCAGCTGACGGCCGCGCAGCTTTCTCGCGCCCAGCTGAGCGCTCTGAGCATCAGCCAATTGGCGACGCTCATGCCAGCGCAGCTGACCCAGATCACGGTCGCGCAGGCGACCTCCTTGAGCGCCGCGCAAGTGCAGGCCCTGGGCGCGGGTATTTCCAGCATGCCCGCCGATGCCGCGGCGGCCCTCAACCTGGCCGCGCTCTTGGCCTGATGCACAAAAGGACGCTGCCATGTTCCAGCCCGATGCCCCCGATGCCGCCGCGATCGATGCCCGCCTGAGCTGTCGCGCTCGTGTCGAGAGCCTCTTGGCGTTCCTGCAGCATCAGCGGGCGGGCCTTGTGGCCCGTCAAGCGGCGCTGCAGGCGCAGCTGAGCCAGTTCGGCTTGGACACTCCCGAGGCGATTCGGCTCGCCTGCGAGGGTCTGAGCGCCAGCGAACGCGAGGCCTCCAGGCCAGCGGGCGGCGGGGGGCAACCCGACGGGGCCCCGCCGAACCCTCGGCCCCGGCGTTTTCACCAGATGCTCTGACCCCTGCGGCGCGGCCTGGCGGGGGCGTCGTTTAGCTCCGGCGCAAGGTGCATAGCCAGTTCCGTCCTATGCCGATTGAGCATAGCTGCTAGAGGCGGGCAGCGCTTCCTTTGACTGCGCGGACCGACCAAAATCCCCAGGATGGCCTCTCCCGCAGTACCCACCCCGTCGCCCCTGCGCGGCATTTCCTCCATGGCCACCCGGCAGCTGTTGGCCGCACTCACCCGGTCCTGGCAGGACCGCAGCGGCCAGGCGGTGGCGATCGAATCCGTTGGCGGTGTCGACGCGGCCAAGCGCGTGCAGGCCGGCGAGGCCTTTGACCTGGTTGTCCTGGCCAGCGACGCCATCGACAAGCTCATGGCCGCGGGCTGCCTGGAGCCGGGCTCGCGGGTAGATCTGGTCAGATCCGGCACTTCGGTGGCTGTGCCCGCAGGCGCCGCCTGGCCCGATATCTCTCATGAGAACGCGGTGCGCGCCGCCGTCCTGGCCGCGCCCACCCTGGGGTACTCCACCGGCCCCAGCGGCGTGGCCCTGGCCAAGCTCTTTGAGCGCTGGGGCATCGCCGAGCAGATCCAGACCCGCATCGTCACACCGCCGCCGGGCACGCCCGTGGGCGCGCTCATTGCCCGGGGTGAAGTGGCCCTGGGCTTTCAGCAACTGAGCGAGCTGATTCATGTTCCGGGCATCGACATCGTCGGGCCGTTGCCGCCCGCCATCGCCATCGACACCGTGTTTTCCGCTGCCGTCTGCAAGGGCACCGCCCACGCCGCCGACGTGCGCGCCCTGCTGGCCTTCATGGCCTCGCCCGAGACTGCACCCGCCAAAAGCGAACAGGGCATGCAGGCCCTCTGACCCGATTCACAAGTAAGACCCCAGGAGCCCCTTGCCATGAGCCTGATCATCGACTGCCACGGCCACTTCACCACCGCCCCCAAGGCGCTGGAAGACTGGCGCAACCGGCAGATTGCCGGCATCCAGGATCCGTCCGCGAGGCCCCAGCCGTCCGACCTGAAAATCAGCGACGACGACCTGCGCGAAGCCATTGAGACCAACCAGCTGAAATTGATGAAGGAGCGGGGCAGCGACCTCACGCTGTTCTCGCCGCGCGCCAGTTTCATGGCCCACCACATTGGCGACTTTCAGGTGTCCTCCACCTGGGCCGCGATCTGCAACGAGCTGGTGTTTCGCGTCAGTCGCCTGTTCCCAAATCACTTCGTGCCCGTGGCCATGCTGCCGCAGTCGCCCGGTGTCGATCCAGCCACCTGCATTCCCGAGCTGGAAAAGTGCGTCAAGGAATACGGCGCAGTCGGCATCAACCTGAACCCGGATCCCTCTGGCGGTCACTGGACCAGCCCGCCCCTGACCGACAAGCACTGGTACCCGATCTACGAAAAGATGGTGGAGTACGACCTGCCGGCGATGATCCATGTCTCGACCAGCTGCAACGCGTGCTTCCACACCACCGGCGCGCACTACCTGAACGCCGACACCACCGCCTTCATGCAGCTGATTCAGGGCGACCTGTTCAAAGACTTCCCGACGCTGAAGTTCTTGATTCCGCACGGCGGCGGCGCGGTGCCTTATCACTGGGGACGCTTTCGCGGCCTGGCCCAGGAGCTGAAAAAGCCGCTGCTGTCCGAGCATGTGATGAACAACGTCTACTTTGACACCTGCGTCTACCACCAGCCTGGCATTGACTTGCTCAATACCGTGATCCCGGTGAAGAACGTGCTGTTTGCGTCCGAGATGATCGGCGCGGTGCGCGGCATCGACCCGACCACCGGCCACTACTACGACGACACCAAGCGCTACATCGAGTCCAGCACCATCCTCACCGCCCAGGACAAGCACCAGATCTACGAAGCCAACACACGCCGCGTGTTCTCGCGCCTGGACGCGCGCCTGAAGGCCGCTGGCCACTAACTCGAATCAAAAGGAAGAAAGACCATGTACGAACTCGGTGTCGTCTATCGCAACATCCAGCGCGCCGACCGCGCTGCCGCCGATGCTCTGGCCGCTCTGGGCTCGGCCACCGTGCACGAGGCCATGGGCCGCGTGGGCCTGATGAAGCCCTCTATGCGCCCCATCTACGCGGGTGCGCAGGTCTCGGGTACGGCGGTGACCGTGCTGCTGCATCCCGGTGACAACTGGATGATGCATGTGGTGGCCGAACAGATTCAGCCCGGCGACATCGTGGTGGCGGCCATCACCGCCGAATGCACCGATGGCTACTTCGGCGACCTGCTGGCCACGTCCTTCCAGGCGCGCGGCGCGCGTGCCCTGGTGATTGACGCCGGCGTGCGTGACGTCAAGACCCTCACCGAGATGAACTTCCCGGTGTGGTCCAAGGCGATCAGCAGCAAGGGCACGATCAAGGCCACGATCGGCTCGGTCAACATCCCGGTGGTCTGCGCCGGCATGATCGTGACCCCCGGCGATGTGATCGTGGCCGACGACGACGGCGTGGTCTGCGTGCCGGCGGCCCTGGCTGCCAAGACGCTGGCAGCGGCCACGGCCCGCGAAGCCAACGAGGGCGACAAGCGCGCCAAGCTGGCCTCGGGCGTGCTGGGTCTGGACATGTACCAGATGCGCGAGCCGCTGGCCAAGGCCGGTCTTCGCTACATCGATTGAGAGAAGGCTCCCCCATGTCCAAACCCACCACGGGTGATTTCACCAAGACCGCCGGCTGGCTCGACTGGTACACCGGCCCGAGCAAGCCGCAGTTCCAACTGCCCCCGGGCAGCGTCGACGCCCATTGCCATGTGTTCGGCCCGGGCGCGCAGTTCCCCTACGCGCCCGAGCGCAAGTACACGCCCTGCGACGCCAGCTGGGAGCAGCTCTTTGCCCTGCGTGACCACCTGGGCTTTGCGCGCAACGTGATCGTGCAGGCCACTTGCCACGGCGCCGACAACCGGGCCCTGGTCGATGCGCTTGAACGCTCCGGCGGCAAAGCGCGCGGCGTAGCCACCGTCAAGCGCAGCGTCACCGACACCGAGCTGCAGGCCTTGCACGCTGCGGGTGTGCGTGGTGTGCGGTTCAACTTCGTCAAGCGCCTGGTCGATTTCACGCCCAAGGACGAACTGCTGGAGATTGCCGCCCGTATCGCGCCCCTGGGCTGGCATGTGGTGATTTACTTCGAGGCGGTGGACCTGCCGCAGCTGTGGGACTTCTTCACCGCGCTGCCCACCACCGTGGTGGTCGACCACATGGGCCGCCCCGACGTCAAAAAGCCGATCGATGGGCCCGAGTTCGCGCTGTTCATGAAGTTCATGCGCGAACACCCCAATGTCTGGAGCAAGGTCAGCTGCCCCGAGCGTCTGTCGGTCAATGGCCCGCCGGCCTTGAATGGCGAGCGCACGGCCTATCGCGACGTCGTGCCCTTTGCTCGTCAGGTGGTCGAGACCTTCCCGGACCGCGTGCTTTGGGGCACCGACTGGCCGCACCCGAACCTGAAAGACCACATGCCCGACGACGGCCTGCTGGTGGATTTCATCCCGCACATCGCGACCACGCCGGAACTGCAGAAAAAGCTGCTGGTGGACAATCCGATGCGCTTGTATTGGAAAGACTGACATGGCCCTGGACAAACCCTATCTGGACGTGCCCGGCACGACGATCTTCGACGCCGATCAGAGCCGCAAGGGCTATTGGCTGAACCAGTTTTGCATGAGCCTGATGAAGGCCGAGAACCGCGCCCGCTTCAAGGCCAACGAACGCGCCTACCTGGACGAGTGGGCCATGACTGAGGACCAGAAGCAGGGCGTGCTGGCGCGTGACCTCAATCGCTGCATCAGCCTGGGGGGCAATATCTACTTTCTGGCCAAGATCGGTGCCACCGACGGCAAGAGCTTCCAGCAAATGGCCGGCAGCATGACCGGCATGAGCGAAGAGGAATACCGCAACATGATGATCGGCGGCGGTCGCTCGGTCGAGGGCAATCGCTACATCGGGGAGAAAAAATAATGGCGCGCATCACTTCGAGCGTCTACACCTCGCACGTACCGGCCATCGGAGCTGCCCTGGACCTGGGCAAGACGGGCGAGGCCTACTGGCAGCCGCTGTTTGCGGGCTACGAACCCTCTAAGCAGTGGATGAAGGACAACACGCCTGACGTGGTCTTCCTGGTCTATAACGACCATGCCACCGCTTTCAGCCTGGACTTCATCCCGACGTTTGCCATCGGCACCGCCGCACAATTCACACCGGCCGACGAGGGCTGGGGCCCGCGCCCCGTGCCCACGGTCATGGGGCACCCCGAGCTGGCGGCGCATATCGCGCAGTCGGTGATCCAGCAGGATTTCGACCTGACCCTCGTGAACAAGATGGACGTGGACCACGGCCTGACTGTGCCCTTGTCGCTGATGTTCGGTCAGCCCCAAGCCTGGCCCTGCCCGGTGATCCCCTTTGCGGTGAACGTGGTGCAGTACCCGGTGCCCTCGGGCCGTCGCTGCCTGAACCTGGGCAAGGCGATTCGCAAGGCCATCGAGAGTTTCGATCAGGACCTGAAGGTGCAGATCTGGGGCACGGGTGGCATGAGCCACCAGCTGCAGGGCCCGCGCGCCGGCTTGATCAACAAGCAGTTTGACAACGCCTTTTTAGACCGTCTGATCGCCGACCCCGAGGGCCTGGCCGATATGCCGCACATCAACTATGTGCGCGAAGCCGGCTCCGAGGGCATCGAGCTGGTGATGTGGCTGATCGCACGTGGCGCGATGGGGGACCTGGCCGGCCGCGCCGCGCCGACCCTCAAGCACCGCTTCTACCATGTGCCTGCATCCAATACGGCCGTGGGCCATCTGATTCTGGAGGAAAGCAAATGACCATCAAGGTAGCCCTGGCCGGTGCCGGCGCGTTCGGCGTCAAGCATCTGGACGGCATCAAGAACATTGCCGACGTGCAGGTCGTGTCCCTCGTGGGCCGCGAACTGGCCAAGACCCAAGAGGTCGCTGACAAGTACGGCATCCAGCACGTCACCACCGACTTGGCTGATTCCCTCAAGATTCAGGAAGTGGACGCGGTCATCCTGTGCACGCCCACGCAGATGCATGCAGCGCAGGCCATGGCGTGTCTGAAGGCCGGCAAGCACGTGCAAGTGGAGATCCCGCTGGCCGACAGCCTCAAGGACGCTCAGGCCGTGGTGGCCCTGCAAAAGCAGGTGGGCAAAGTGGCCATGTGCGGCCACACCCGGCGCTTCAATCCCAGCCACCAATACGTCCACCAGAAGATCCAGACCGGCGCCTTCCAGATCCAGCAGATGGACGTGCAGACCTATTTCTTTCGCCGCACCAATATGAACGCGTTGGGTCAGGCGCGTAGCTGGACCGACCATCTGCTGTGGCACCACGCGGCGCACACGGTCGATCTGTTTGCCTACCAGTGCGGCAGCCCCATCGTGAAGGCCAACGCCATTCAGGGGCCGATCCACCCGGCCCTGGGTATCGCCATGGACATGAGCATTCAGCTGCAGGCCGCCAATGGCGCGATCTGCACCCTGAGCCTGTCGTTCAACAACGATGGCCCGCTGGGCACCTTCTTTCGCTACATCGGCGACACCGCGACCTACCTCGCGCGCTATGACGATTTGTTCACTGGCAAGGAAGAAAAGATCGACGTGTCGAAAGTGGATGTGTCGATGAACGGCATCGAGCTGCAAGACCGCGAGTTTTTCGCGGCGATCCGCCAGGGCCGCGAGCCCAATGCCAGCGTGGCCCAGGTGCTGCCTTGCTACGAGGTTCTTCATCAACTCGAACAGCAACTGGGTTGACCATGAGCCCCCACGCTCGTCACTTCGTGTACTCACTGCCCCCCGAGGGGGCCTCAGCCTCCTTGAGGCGGCTCGGCGGAGGCTGACCATGCACACGCGCGCACTCGGTCCCTTCCAGGTCAGTGCCATCGGCCTGGGCTGCATGAACCTGTCCTATGCCTATGGCGTGCCGCCCGACGAGGCCTATGGGGCGCAGGTGTTGATGACGGCGCTGGACGCAGGCGTCACCCATTTCGACACCGCGGCGCTTTACGGCTTTGGCGTCAATGAGACCCTGGTCGGCAAGACGCTCAAGGCGCATCGCCACCAGATCACCTTGGCCAGCAAGGGCGGCATGGCGGGCGTGACCGGACCGGAGGGCAAGCCGGTGCGCGTGATCGACGGGCGTCCCGAGGCGATCCGTCGCAACTGCGAAGACAGCTTGCGCCGCCTGCAGACCGACGTGATCGACCTGTACTACCTGCATCGCTGGGACAAGAAGGTGCCCATCGAGGACAGCGTCGGCGAGATGAGCCGTCTGGTGGAGGCGGGCAAGGTGCGCACCTTGGGTTTGTCGGAGGTGTCTGCAGGTACGCTGCGGCGCGCGCACGCAGTGCATCCGATCACCGCCTTGCAGACCGAGTATTCCCTCTGGACCCGCGAGCCCGAGATCGCGGTGCTGCAAGCGTGTCGCGAGCTGGGCGTGGCCTTCGTGGCCTTCAGCCCGGTGGCCCGCGGCTTCCTGGCCGATGCTGTGCACGATGTGCAGGCCTTGGTCCCCGGCGATATCCGACGGTCCATGCCCCGCTTTGCGCCGGACACCCATGCAGCCAACCTGCGCCTGCTGTCCGAGTACCGCGCGCTCGCGCGCGAGGCTGGTTGCACGCCGGCGCAGCTCGCACTGGCCTGGCTGCTGGCGCAAGGCCCGGACATCCTGCCCATACCCGGCACCAGCCGGATCGAGCATTTGAGGGATAACCTGGGCGCCGCTGATTTGAAGCTGTCAGCCGACGTGCTCGCGCGTGCGGATCGCCTGATCAATCACAAGACCGTGGCGGGTCCGCGCTATGCGACCCAGTCGCAGTCGGAAGTCGATACCGAGACCTTTGCGGCCTGAGACGCGGTCTGTCCGCGCGGAGTTCAGGTGACGCGTTCTTGACGGCAAGCGGGCGCGTAGCTCCTTGGCGTGTGAATGGGGTGCCGCATCAGGAACCGGTGCGCAGCGCGCGTTACCGACGCCCGTTGCCCGCCTGCACCGGATCCGGTTCTCATTTTTCCGGCGGGCTTCTTGGAGCCCTCCATGCCGATTGAGACCCTCTTTAAAAATACCCAAGATCTGATTCGCTGCGCCAGCAATCCGCAAGAACCTACCCGCGTAGATGGAAAAAAAGTCACGAGCCAACTTTCAGAGCTCTTCACCCTTGCAGGCAGCGGCGATGAGGATGCGGTGGAACTACTAATGAATCTTTCGGCGGGCTCGCACGATTCACAGGTGGCCCTGTCGGCTCAAAAAGCTCTACTCCAGTTGTATAGCGACCCGCACACGTTGCAGAACGTCCGCAAGGCCATCGCTTCCCAGGCCTGTAAGCTGTTCGAGGCGTCCGAGGCTGCGAAGACTAAAAAAGCTCCGATGGATGTACCGCGATGCTTCGATTCAAAATCTTCATCCGTCGCGTCCTCCGCCCCGACTTTTCATCTCAAAGTCCCCGTCCTCTATCTGGCGGGGCAGCATGCTCACGAAAGCAAATACACGGCGTTAGAGCATCAAATCAACAAAACGCTGAAAAATCGCTGCTTTGGTGTTGACGGTGTGGCAGAGGCCGGCGGTGAATCTGATCTCCTCACGCGGGGACGTTTCGTCAGGTCTGAGGAGCTTCTCGCTGCGACTGGCGGATTGCGGTCCCTTCCAGTTCACGGTCAGTGCCTGGAGCTCAATCCACCGGTGGGCGGTACGTCTTTTGCGAGTCAGATTCAGTCCATTCGCGACGCGGTGAACAATGAAAAAAAGCCGCGTGCTGTCTTTGTGAACACGGGCGCTCATTGGGTGACCATGGTCCTGTTTCCAGTGAAAATCCTACGATCGAATTTGGTTGACGTCGTGATCGTGGACACTAATCAACAAGCGCCGCGAAACGCCTCTCCTGTTCGGAAGGCGGTGCAGGACGCCTTGGGTAGTAGTCGCTTCAGTCAGCCCATGCAGCTTTTGGGGGGCGCGATGCAGACCCATGTTCCCAACGCGTGCGGAGCCTTGTCTGTCTGGTGGGTGCGCGCACTCGATCAATTCATGACCCGAAACCCCGAGGCAGATTTCGGTGCTTTGACAGGGGAGATCCGTCAAGGCGTGAACACCTGGGGCGAGCTGGATTCGGCGGCTCAAGATGGCAGGGTGACCGCCCTGCGCGGCGAACTCCTGGCAACTCTGGATCATCACTAAGCGTCCGCCATTCAGTGCCGTTGCCGCGAGCATGAAAAAAGGGACCCGGGGGTCCCTTTTTCAATGCGCAGTCACCTTACAGCGTGTCAATGAAGCTGCGCAGCTTGTCCGAGCGGCTCGGGTGCTTCAACTTGCGCAGGGCCTTGGCCTCGATCTGGCGAATGCGCTCGCGCGTGACATCGAACTGCTTGCCCACTTCTTCCAGCGTGTGGTCGGTGGACATCTCGATGCCAAAGCGCATACGCAGCACCTTGGCTTCGCGCGGCGTGAGCGAGTCCAGGATGTCCTTGACCACATCGCGCAGGCCGGCCTGCATCGCTGCTTCGATGGGGGCGGTGTTGTTGGTGTCCTCGATGAAATCGCCCAGGTGGGAATCGTCGTCGTCGCCGATGGGGGTTTCCATCGAGATCGGCTCCTTGGCGATCTTCATGATCTTGCGGATCTTGTCCTCGGGGATCTCCATCTTGGCTGCCAGGATGCCGGCATCGGGCTCAAAGCCGAACTCCTGCAGGTGCTGACGCGAGATGCGGTTCATCTTGTTGATGGTCTCGATCATGTGCACCGGGATGCGGATGGTGCGGGCCTGGTCCGCGATCGAGCGGGTGATGGCCTGGCGGATCCACCAGGTGGCATAGGTCGAGAACTTGTAGCCGCGGCGGTATTCGAATTTGTCGACCGCCTTCATCAGACCGATGTTGCCTTCCTGGATCAGGTCCAGGAACTGCAGGCCGCGGTTGGTGTACTTCTTGGCAATCGAGATCACCAGGCGCAGGTTGGCCTCGATCATCTCTTTCTTGGCATCGCGCGAGGCGCGCTCGCCTTCGTTCATGCGCTTGTTGATCTCTTTGAGCTCGGGCAGCGGCACGACGACGCGGGCCTGGATGTCGGCCAGCTTTTTCTGCAGTTCCTGGATCGGCGGGATGTTGCGCGTCATGACCGCGCTCCAGGGCTTGCCGGCCGCGGCCTGTTTCTCGACCCATTTGGGATTGAGCAGGTTGGGCGGGAAGTCCTTGATGAAGGTGTCTTGGGGCATACCGCACTTGTCCACGATGATGCGGCGCAGCTCGCGCTCTTTCTTGCGCACGTCATCGACCTGATTGCGTACCAGATCGCACAGCTTCTCGATGGTCTTGGCCGTGAAGCGGATGGTCATGAGCTCGGCCGACAGGGCTTGCTGGGCCTTCTGATAGGCGGGCGTGCCGTAGCCTTCCTTGTCGTAGACCTTGTGGACCTTTTCGAACAGGCTGGCGATGCGGTCGAACCGCTCGAGGGCCTGGGTCTTGAGTTCTTCGAGCTTCTTGGTCAGGGCCTTGGAGCCGCCGTTGCCGTCGTCATCGTCATCGGCATCGAATTCGTCGAAGTCTTCTTCGGCGACGTAGTCGTCGGCTTCGTTGGGGTTGGAGAAGCCGTCCACGATGGAGGAGATCACCACCTTGCCTTCGCGGATCTCCGCCGCCATGCGCAGGATCTCGGCGATGGTGGCCGGCGAGGCCGAGATGGCTTCCATCATGGCCTGCAGGCCGCCTTCGATCCGCTTGGCGATTTCGATCTCGCCTTCGCGCGTGAGCAGTTCGACCGTGCCCATCTCGCGCATGTACATGCGCACCGGGTCGGTGGTGCGGCCAAATTCGCTGTCCACGGTGGACAGGGCGGCTTCGGCTTCTTCTTCGGCCTCTTCGGCGGTGGCCGCAGTGGGCGTGGTGTTGTTCAACAACAGCATCTCGGCGTCGGGCGTCTGTTCGTAGACGGCGACACCGAGGTCGTTGAGCATGGTGACCACGACTTCGAGGGTCTCGGCCTCGACCAGCTTTTCGGGCAGGTGGTCGGTGATCTCGGAGTGGGTGAGGTAGCCGCGCGTCTTGCCCAGGGTGATCAGCGTCTTCAGGCGCTGACGGCGCTTGAGCATCTCTTCTTCGGTGAGGATGGTTTCATCCAGGCCGAATTCCTTCATCAAGGCCCGTTCCTTGGCCTTGCTGATCTTCATGCGCAGCGGCTTGACCTTCTCGGTCGACTCGGCCGCGCCTTCGTCGGCGAACTCGGCCTCCATGTCAGGCACGTCGTCGTCGGCACCGGCGGGCGTGGCACCCGCTTTGGGCTTGCGTCCGCGCTTGGCGGGGGCCTTGGGCGGCGCTTCGGACTCGGCAGCGGCCGCCTTGGGCGGGCGACCGGGTTTCTTTTTCAGGACTTCCGCGGCGGGGGCGGCAGCCGCCTTGGCGGCGGGTTTTTTGGGCTCTTCCTTGGCAGCGGGGGTCTTGCTGGTCTTGGCGGAGGTTTTGGCGGGCACGGGTTTGGCTTTCGTTGCGGGCTTGGCGGGCGCCTTGGCCTTGGCTGCAGGTTTGACAACCTTCAGCGCGGGCTTGGCGGCGGGCGAAGCGGGTTTGACCACTTTTTTGGCAACGGGTTTCGTAGCAGCCTTGCTGGGTTTGGCTGATTTTTTAGAAGCTGGCATGAACGGGCACCTCGAAACTGCACTATCGGAAGGAACACGGATGCGCCACGAAACCCGGCGCAAGAGACAAGCGACCGCACCGGGACGACGGTCCTGGCGGCGATGCGCTCAAGGGCAAGATGGGAGGGCGAACATTTGGTGTGCAGCCCTTGCGGTGAAGGTGGCCTGTCGTGCACGGTGTGTCACAGTCGGCCGGGTCCGGAGGTGCTGCTGTCGCTCTTGCCGATAGCAAACCCTAAATTATACCGGTTTCGCCCCGTTTCAACAGGGCTAACCCGGGGTTCGCGAGCGGGCGACCAGGGTTCGCAGCCTTTCGTAAGCCTGCGGGTCGGTGGCGGCCCGGGCGGAGAGCTCCTTCATTTCCTCGGCGCGGCGCTGGTGGTGTTCCAGGGCCAGGATGTTGCCCAGCTCGCCCGGGTCGGCCTCAATGACCGCGGGCAGGCGGGCCATCAGGGACAGGGCGTAGGCCTCATGCGCATGCCCTTGCAGCGCGGGCCGCAGCGCCTCCCAGGGCTGGGGGCCCTGGTCCTGCATCTGGGCGTCCAGCCAGGCAAAGAGCGGTCCGTGGGGGGCGCCCAGCTCGCACAGCAGCTGCTGGTCGTCGTGGGACAGGCGACTCCAGCCCTCGGCGTCGGCCAGCAGGATCTGCAGGGCCCGATCGCCGCGGCCTGGCGGCAGCGTGCGCCCGGGCGTGCGTCGCGCGGGCGGGGCGGCGTCGGTGCGGCGGCGCGCAGACTGCGAGCTGGCGCCCGAGCGGCCCTCGGCGGCGCGCCCACCGCTCCAGAGGCTGGCGAGTTCGCGCGCATCGAGCTGGGCATGGTCGGCCAGTTCGGCCAGCAGCTGCCGCTTGAGCGCGCCATCGGGCAGCAGGCTCCACAGCGGTTTGGCGTTGGCCATCATGTGGGCGCGGCCTTCGGCGGTCGACAGGTCGCAGCCTTCGCGCGCGCTGTCCACCAGGAACCGCGACAGGGGCGTGGCGTCGCCGATGTAGCGTGAGAAGGCGTCGGCGCCAAAGGCGCGGATGTAGCTGTCCGGATCGTGTTCGGCGGGCAGGAACAGAAACTTCACCGAGCGCACGTCGGTGGCATAGGGCAGGGCGCCGTCCAGGGCCTTGCGCGCGGCGCGGCGGCCCGCCGCATCCCCATCAAAGCTGAAGACCACGCTGTCGGTGAAGCGAAACAGCTTTTGCACATGCTCGGTGGTGCAGGCCGTGCCCAGGGTGGCCACCGCATTCGGAAAGCCCAGTTGCGCCAGAGCCACCACGTCCATATAGCCCTCGGTGACCAGCACAAAGCCTTTTTCGCGCAGCGCCTGGCGCGCCTCAAAGAGGCCATAGAGCTCGCGCCCCTTGCTAAAGACCGGAGTCTCGGGCGAGTTCAGGTATTTGGGCTTTTCGTCGCCCAGCACGCGTCCGCCAAAGCCGATGCACTCGCCCTTGACGTTGCGGATCGGGAACATGACGCGATCGCGAAAACGGTCGTAGCGCTTGTCGTCTTCTTCGTGGACGATCACCAGACCGCTCTCGGTCAGGAGCGGGTCGTCGTATTCGGGAAAGACGCTGGCTAGGCTGCGCCAGCCTTCGGGCGCGTAGCCCAGACCGAATTGTTTGGCGATCTCGCCCGAGAGCCCGCGTTGCTTCAGATACGCTATGGCGCGCGGTGAGTTTTTCAGGTGTTTGCGATAGGACTCGCCGGCTTTTTCAAGTACGTCGGTGAGCGTGGCCTGCTTCTCACGTTGCTGCGCGGCGAGCGCGCGGTCTTGGGGTGAGCGCTCGTCTTCGGGCACCTGCAGACCGAACTGGGCGGCCAGATCCTTGACCGCCTCGACAAAGCCCATGCCCGCGTGCTCCATCAGAAAGCCGATGGCGTTGCCATGCTTGCCGCAGCCAAAGCAGTGATAGAACTGTTTGGTGGGGCTGACGGTGAAGGAGGGCGATTTTTCCGAGTGAAACGGGCACAGGCCGGAGAAGTTCGCGCCAGCCTTTTTCAAAGGCACATAGCGCCCGACGATCTCGACCACGTCGGCGCGCGCGAGAAGCTCCTGCAGGAAGGTGTCGGGGATGGCCATGCGAAGACGGGATTATTCACCCATCACGATGCCCTCGCGCCGCGGGTCGGCCCCGCCGAACCAACCACCCGGCACGCGGGTGATGGCCTGCAGGCCGCTGGTCATGGCCTGTTCGCGCACTTCGGCGCCACGCGCACGCAGGGCCTGTACCGTGGCGGGCGCAAAGCGTTTTTCCTCGAGCAGGGTGGGACCGTTGTTGGAGCCGAAGTTGGGCAGGTTGATCGCCTGCTGCGCGTTCAGGCCCCAGCCCAGGGTGCCCACCAGCGTCTTGGCGGTGAAGTGGATGATCAACGCGCCGCCGGGGCTGCCAGCGGTCATCACGAGCTGGCCGGTGGCCTTGTCGAACACAAGCGTGGGCGACATCGAGGAGCGCGGGCGCTTGCCGGCCTGCACGCGGTTGGCGATGGGACGGCCTTGCGCGTCGGCGGGTGCGAAGCTGAAGTCGGTCAGTTCGTTGTTCAAGAGGAAGCCGCCGCTGCGACCCGGTGCGGTGGTGACCATCTGGCGCGCGCCGAACTGGTCTTCGATGGTGGTGGTCATGGCCAGCGCCTGGCCGTAGCCGTCGACGATGGACAGGTGCGAGGTGCCGAACTCGAGCTGCTCGGGCATCGGTGCCTGGGCGGATTTGTCGCCGCCGGGCGTGCCGGGCTCGGCCACCTTCATGCTCTGAGGGCCGATCAGGCGCGCGCGTGTGGCCAGGTAGGCCGGATCGAGCAGCCTGCTCCAGCGGCCCGCTGGCGGCGCAGTGAAGTCGGGGTCGGCCACGTACTGGGCGCGATCGGCGAAGGCCAGGCGCGCGGCCTCGGTATAAAAGTGCAGCCAGTCGGCCGAGGGCAGGCCGTCTTGCAGGGGCATCGAGGCGGCGGGGGTGTGTTGCAAGATGCCCAGAATCTGGCCGATGGCGATGGCGCCCGAGCTGGGCGGCGGAAAGCCGCAGACCCGCCAGTCGCGCCCGCTGGCGCGCCAGTCGTGGCACAGGGCTGCGCGCTTTTGAGGTTGGTAGGCGGCCAAGTCGGCCAGGGTCATCGCCCCGGGGTTGGTGGGGTGCTGGCGCACCTTGGTGACGATGGCCTGCGCGATGTCTCCCTCATGCAAGGCGCGCGCGCCCTCGGCGGCGATGCGGCGCAAGACCACGGCCAATTCGGGGTTGCGCAGAACGGTGCCGACGGCGCGCGGCTCGCCATCGGGCCGGTAGAAGTAGGCGGCGGCCACCGGATCTTTTTTCAGGTGGGCGTCGTTGCGAAGCAGGGTGTGCAGGCGCGGGCTGATCTGAAAGCCTCCTTCGGCCAGCACGATGGCCGGTTGCATCAGTTGCGCCCAGGGCAGACGACCGTGCTGGCGGTGCGCCACTTCGAGCATGCGCACTGCGCCGGGCACGCCGACCGCGCGACCGCCCACCACCGCCTCATAGAACGGAATCGGTTTGCCGTCGGCTCCGAGGAACAGTTTCTCGTCGACACCTGCGGGAGCGGTCTCGCGTCCGTCAAAGGCCTCGACCTGCTTGCCGTCGTAGTGCAGCAGGAAGGCGCCGCCCCCGATGCCGCTCGATTGCGGCTCGACCAGCGTCAGCACCATCTGCACGGCGATGGCCGCATCGACCGCGCTGCCACCGGCTTGGAGCACCTGGTAGCCCGCGTGAGCGGCCAGTGGGTTGGCGGCGGCGACGGCGAAGCGCCGGGTGGACCAGCCGGGCTTCTCGGTGATGCCGGAGGCCGCCTCGGGCAACAGGGGCGGCTGGTAGGTGAAGGCGGGGGGCGTGCGATCCGGCGCGGACGCAGGTGCGGATGCGGGCGGGGTTGGGACGCTGGTGCAGGCGGCCAGCACGAGGCTGGCGATCAGGAGGGACAGGCGCAAGGTCATGGCGGCGTCGGCAAGGTGGGACGCCCATGGTAGCCCCGGCAGTGGCCCTGTGGGGCCGAGCTTGCCGGGGACCGCGCACTTAGCGCGGTGCGAGGCGGATCGCGCCGTCCAGGCGAATCACTTCGCCATTGAGCATGTCGTTCTCAAAGATGTGGCGGGCCAGCTTGGCGTAGTCCTGGGGCGTGCCCAGACGCGAGGGGAAGGGCACGGCCGCAGCCAGCGCGTCTTGCACGTCTTGGGGCATGCCGAACATCATGGGCGTGCCGAAGATGCCGGGTGCGATGGTCATGTTGCGGATGCCGTTACGCGCGAGGTCGCGGGCGATGGGCAAGGTCATGCCGACGACGCCGCCCTTGGTGGCGCTGTAGGCGGCCTGGCCGATCTGGCCGTCATAGGCCGCCACCGAGGCGGTGGAGACGATGCAGCCTCGCTCGCCAGTGGACTCGGGTTCGTTCTTGCACATGGCTTCAGCAGCCAGGCGGATCATGTTGAAGGTGCCGATCAGGTTGACGGCCACAACCTTGGTGAACACGCCCAGGTTGTGGGCGCCGTTCTTGCCGACGGTTTTTTCGGCGGGGGCGATGCCCGCGCAGTTCACGAGGCCCATGAGCTTGCCCAGGGACAGAGCCTTGGCCACTACAGCCTGGCCGTCGGCTTCGCTGCTCACGTCGCACTTGACGAAGGTGCCGCCGATTTCCTTGGCGATGGCTTCGCCCTTTTCGACCTGCATGTCGGCGATGACCACCTTGCCGCCCGCCTGGGAGAGCATGCGTGCCGTGCCTTCGCCCAGACCCGAGGCGCCGCCGGTGACGATGAAGACCTTGCCGCTGATATCCATGTGAACTCCTGAGAGATGTGACGTTGACGTAAACGTCACATTATCGCGGCTTACTTGAAGCCGACGCGATCGAGCATCTGCTGCACCTTGACAGCGTGGGCGCCGACGGTCGACAGCGGGAGGGTCTCGGCCTTGAAGGTGCCGTTGGGCGTGCCGCTCATGGCCTGCAGGGCGGGGTTGTTGACCTTCACACCCCGGGCGGTGGGCCATTCGTTGTTGCCGTCGGCGAAGTAGGCTTGGGCTTCGGGGCTGGCCAGGTATTCCAGGAACTTCACGGCGGCGGCGGTGTTCTTGGCGTGGCGGGCCACGGCGCCGCCGGCGATGTTCAGGTGGGTGCCCCAGGTGGCCTGGTTGGGAAAGACCACGCCGACCTTGTCCATCAGGGCCTTGTCTTCGGCACTGTTGGAGCGCAGAAGGCGGGCGATGTAGTAGGTGTTGCTCACGGCGATCTGGCATTCGCCTGCACCCACGGCCTTGATCTGGTCGGTGTCGCCGCCCTTGGGGTTGCGCGCGAGGTTGGCCACGATGCCCTTGAGCCATTCCTCGGTCTTCTTGTCGCCCAAATGTTCGGTCATGGCGGCGAACAGGGACAGGTTGTAGGGGTGCGAGCCGGAGCGGATGCAGACCTTGCCCTTGTTCTTGGGGTCGGCCAGTTCCTCGTAGGTGTCCACGTCCTCGCGTTTGACCTTTTGCTTGTCGTAGACCACCACGCGCGCGCGGGTGGAAAAGCCGAACCAGGCCGTGCCCTCGGCGCTGGGGGCCGCGCGGTATTGCGCGGGCAGGGCGTCTTCGAGCAGCTTGGACTTGAACGGCTTGAACAGGCCGTCGACCTCGCCCTTGTGCAGGCGGGCCGCGTCGACAAGCAAGATGACGTCGGCCGGTGAGGCGCTGCCCTCGGCCTTCAGACGGGCCAGGATGCCGGCGTCGTCGGCGTCGACGCGCTGGATGCGGATGCCGGTGGACTTGGTGAAGTTGGCGTAAAGCGCTTCGTCGGTGGTGTAGTGACGGGCGGAGTACAGGTTCAGGACCTGCTGCTGGGCCTGCGCAGGTGCGGCGGCCAGGAAAGTCAGGAGGGCGAGTGCGGCGAGAGGGACGCGCGTCATGGCTTGTGCTTTGGGTGAGGGGTCGCCCTAAGAATAACACAAACGAGAATCATTCTTGTTTGATAAAGGTCAAGCGATCGCCCAGAAAAAAGCCCCAGCTTTTCAGCTGGGGCTAAGGGATCCCTGAACCTTCGCAGGTGTCGAAAGGACCCGAGGAGACAACCTGAAGGACCCCTGCAAAGGCAAGGAGTCGTGATCTAGGTAACGCTGCGGTCGGGGCGGTTCCCCGCTCGAAGGCTCAGCGCTTGGCGCGGGCGGTGGTCTTGGCGGCGTTCACGGCCGTGCTGGCGACGGCGTTGAAGTTGGCTTCAGCGACTTCGGTGGCTTGCTTGACGGCCTTTTGCACGGACTCCAGGGCGTTGTTGCCAGCGGCCACAGCGCTCTTGAGCACAGCGACGGCGGTCTCGCTGCCGGCGGGGGCGTTCTTGGCGGCGGTGTCGACAACCGTCAGGAATTTCTTCTGGGCATCAGCGGCCTGGGCTTCGAAGGTCTTGCCCAGCTCGGCACCAGCGCCCGAGGCGATTTCGTACAGGTGACGGCTGTAAGAGGCGGTCTTTTCGGCCAGGGGCTGGAACATGGAGGCTTGCAGGGCCAGCAGCTCCTGGGCGTCTTTGACGCTCAGCATGGCTTGGGTGGTGCCAGCGGCTTCGGCCAGGGCGGCCTTGGAGGCGGTGAGGTTCAGCTCGACCAGCTTCTCGACGCCTTCGAAGGCCTTGGTGGTCAGGCCGAAGAGGGTCTCGAGGTTGGCTTTGTGGGAAGCGACGATTTGTTCAGCGGTCAGCATGGTGAGGTTCTCCGTAAAAAGTGGAAGGAAGGAACTGGGTGCCGCCCGCCTCAGGACCGGGATCCGGTCGGTTTGTTGCGCCGCAGCATGGACTGAAGTATAGGGGTTAGTCCGGACATTGCAAGCGTTTTTTGCTGCGGCGCATCAATTTTTTTGTGTCCGCCCGGAAAAGTGGGGTTTGAGCCGCCCAAAACCGGGGTTCGGTCCCCCCCGGCCACAATCGCGCGATGCAGGTGTTTTACGCTACCCAGTTCGTCTTGCACCTGCCCCCGGGGCACCGTTTTCCGATGGCCAAGTACCAGATCCTGCGGGATCGGCTGGCCGCGGATTTCCCCGAAGTGCGCCTGATGCAGGCCCCCGCCGCCACCGATGGCGAGTTGGCGTTGGCCCATGCCCCGACCTATGTGCGGGCGATCGCGGACGGATCGGTGGACCCCTGGATCTTGCGGGAGATCGGCTTTCCTTGGAGCGAGGCCATGGCCGATCGGGCCCGCCGCTCGGTGGGGGCGACGGTGTCGGCCTGCCGCGCCGCCCTGCGTGAGGGGGTGGCGGCCAATATCGCGGGGGGCACCCACCATGCCAGCGCCGAAAAGGGCGGGGGCTTTTGCGTGTTCAACGACGCCGCAGTGGCCGCCCGCCTGATGCAGGCCGAGTGGGGCCGCTCGGGCCGCAAGCCGCTGCAGGTGGCGGTGATTGATCTGGACGTGCACCAGGGCAATGGCACGGCCAGCATTTTTCGCAATGACCCCAGCGTGTTCACGCTGTCCTTGCACGGTCAAAAGAATTTCCCGTTTCGCAAGGAGCCCAGCGACCTCGATGTGAACCTGCCCGATGGCTGCACGGACGACGCGTATTTGCAGGCGCTGGAGGACGCGCTGGGCGAGTTGGAACGTCGCTTCGATCCGGGGCTGGTGATCTACCTGGCCGGCGCCGACCCGCACGAGGGTGACCGACTGGGGCGCCTGAAGCTCACATGGGACGGCCTGGAGGCGCGTGACCGGCGCGTGTTCGATTGGGCGTGGCAGCGGGGCTTGCCCCTGGCCTTTGCGATGGCCGGCGGCTATGGCGTGCGCATCGAGGACACGGTGCAGGCGCAGGTGAACACCTACCGCGTGGCGACCCAGTATTGGCGCCGCTGGCAAAATCGGGCGCGATGACCGCCAGCCCCCCCACGACCCGCCCCCGGCCCGAGCCGCGCAGCGCCTACAAGGTGTTTCGCGCAATCGGCACCCGCTGGGAAGACAACGACGTCTACGGGCATGTGAACAACGTCGTCTACTACAGCTGGTTTGACACCGCGGTGAACGGCTACCTGATCGAGCAGGGCGCCTTGGACATCCACCAGGGCGTCACCATCGGGCTGGTGATCGAGACGCAGTGCAATTACTTTGCCCCGCTGGCCTTTCCACAAGCCGTGGAAGCGGGCCTGCGGGTAGCGCATGTGGGTACGAGCAGCGTGCGCTACGAGGTCGGCATCTTTGCCGCCGGCCAGGCGCAGGCGGCGGCGTGCGGCCATTTCGTGCATGTCTATGTCGATGCGGCCACGCGCCGCCCCGTGCCCTTACCCGATCCCTTGAAACACACACTGGAGACACTTCGATGAGTACCCCCCAGGTCAGTACCCGCGTGGCCGACCCGCGCAGCGTGGACGCTGCGATCGAGAGCCGTTTCTCGGCCCGCGCCTTTCTGCCTACGCCCGTGCCGCGGGCGATGCTCGAAGACATCTTGCGCGTGGCCAGCCGCGCGCCTTCAGGCACCAACACCCAGCCCTGGGCGGTGTATGTGCTGCAAGGCGCCAGTCGCGACGCGCTGGTCGACAAGGTGTGCGCTGCGCACGACGCGCTGCGCGCCGATCCTTCTCTGGCCGAGACGTATCGCGAGGAATACGACTACTACCCGCAAGCCTGGATCTCGCCCTACATCGATCGTCGGCGCGAGAACGGCTGGAGCCTGTATGGCCTGCTGGGGATCGGCAAGGGCGACAAGGACAAGATGCACCTGCAGCAACAGCGCAACTTTCGCTTCTTTGACGCGCCGGTGGGTCTGATGTTCACCATCGACAAGCGCATGGGCCGGGGCTCGCTGGTCGATGTGGGCATGTTCATTCAGAACATCATGCTGGCCGCGCGCGCGCGTGGCTTGCACACCTGCCCGCAGGCTGCCTGGAATGGTTTCGGGCGCATCATCGTGCCCCACATTGGCGCTGGCGAGAACGAGCTGCTGGTGTGCGGCATGTCGCTGGGCTATGCCGACGAGGCGGCAGTGGTCAACACGTTGCACACCCCGCGCGAGCCGGTGTCGCAGTTTGCCCATTGGCTGGAGTGACCATGCAAAAGGCATCTGCTTTCTTGTTCGCGCGAGGCGCGGCGGCGCTGGCGCTCATGTTCCTGCCGCAACTGGCTCTGGCCGCCGACATCGATGGCGGCCAGCTGTCGGCGCTGTGGGGCGTGCCCTTTGCCGGCATCTTGTTGTCGATCGCGATCATGCCGCTGCTGGCGCCGCACTTCTGGCACCACCACTACGGCAAGGTGGCAGCGGCATGGGCGCTGGCCTTCCTGCTGCCCTTCGCGGCGCTGTTTGGTGCCGGTCAGGCGGGCGTGGCCCTGGCGCATGTGATGCTGGCCGAGTACATCCCCTTCGTGATCCTGCTGACGGCGCTGTTCACGGTGTCGGGCGGGATCTACATCCGCGGCAACTTGCATGGCAGTCCGGCGCTCAATACCGCGATCCTGGCGATCGGCGCGGTGCTGGCCAGCTTCATGGGAACAACCGGCGCGTCGATGCTTCTGATTCGGCCTCTGATTCGTGCTAACGACAACCGCAAGCACAAGGCGCATGTGGTGGTGTTCTTCATCTTCATCGTGTCCAACATCGGTGGCTCGCTCACGCCCTTGGGGGATCCGCCGCTGTTCCTGGGCTTCCTCAAAGGGGTGGAGTTTTTCTGGACGGTGCGCACGCTGCTGCCCGAGACCTTGTTCCTGCTCGGCACACTGCTGGTGATCTTCTATGCGCTGGACTCCTGGTACTACCACCGCCGCGAGGAGATCGTGCCGGTGGATCCGACGCCCGATAGCCGCGCCATCGGTTTCGATGGGGGTCGCAACTTCGGGTTGCTGGCCGTGGTGATCGGTCTGGTGTTGCTCAGCGGGGTGTGGAAGTCGCCCGTGTCCTTCAATGTGGCCGGGACCGAGGTGGGTCTGCCAGGGCTGGTGCGCGATCTGGGCCTGGTGGTCGTGATCTTCCTGTCTCTGAAGATGACGCCGGCCTCGGTGCATGCGGACAACCAGTTTTCCTGGGCGCCGATGCTGGAGGTGGCCAAGCTGTTCGCCGGCATCTTCCTGACCATCATCCCGGTGATCGCGATGCTGCGTGCCGGCGTGGACGGTCCATTCGGCGCTGTGATCGCGGCGGTGACCCGACCCGATGGTTCGCCCGATCCTGCCGCCTATTTCTGGGCGACGGGCCTGCTCAGTTCCTTCCTGGATAACGCACCGACTTATCTGGTGTTCTTCAACACCGCAGGCGGTGATCCGAAGGTGCTGATGACGACGCTGGCCCCGACGCTGGCGGCGATCTCGGCGGGCGCGGTGTTCATGGGCGCGAACTCGTACATCGGCAACGCCCCGAACCTGATGGTCAAGGCGATTGCCGAGGACCGGGGTGTGCGCATGCCCAGTTTCTTTGGCTACATGGTGTGGTCCTTCGGCATTCTGGTGCCGCTTTTTGTTGTTGTTACCTGGATCTGGTTCCGATGAATAAACCCAAAGTCCTGGTCGCTCGGGCCGTGTTTCCCGAGACGATCACCAAGCTGCAGCAGCATTTCGAGGTGGAGAGCAACCCCGCGGATGCGATTTGGTCGCCCGATGAATTGGTGCAGCGCCTGCAAGGCAAGGCAGGTGCATTTACCACTGGCAGCGAGCGTATCGATGCGAAGGTGCTGCAGGCCTGCCCCGACTTGCGCGTGTGCGCCAACATGGCCGTGGGCTTTAACAACTTCGATGTGAAGGCGATGACGGCGGCCGGGGTGCTGGCCACCAACACGCCCGACGTGCTGACCGAGACCACCGCCGATTTCGGTTTCGCGCTGATGATGGCCACGGCACGCCGGATGGCCGAGTCGGAGCATTTCCTGCGCGCGGGCCTCTGGAAGAAATGGGCCTATGACATGTTCGCAGGCGGCGAGGTGCATGGCAGCACGCTGGGCATTCTGGGCATGGGGCGGATCGGGCAGGGCATTGCACGGCGCGGGGCGCATGGCTTCGGCATGAACGTGATCTATCACAACCGAAGCCGTCTCTCCCCCGAGCTCGAGGCGCAATGCAAGGCGCGCTATGTGAGCAAGGAAGAACTGTTACGCACCGCCGACCACCTGGTGCTGGTCCTGCCCTATACCGCTGAATCGCACCATGTGATTGGCGCCGCCGAGATCGCGCAGATGAAGCCGACCGCGACGCTGGTGAACATCGCGCGCGGCGGCATCGTCGATGACGCAGCGCTGGCCCGCGCCTTGAAGGCCGGGCAGATCGCCGCTGCGGGCCTGGACGTGTTCGAGGGCGAACCCGCAGTGCATCCAGACCTGCTGACCGTTCCCAATGTGGTCCTGACGCCGCACATCGCCAGTGCTACCGTGCCCACGCGCCGCGCGATGGCCGATCTGGCCGCAGACAACCTGATCGCCTTCCTGACCACCGGCAAGCCGGTGACGCCGGTCAACCCCGAAGTGTTGGGGACAGTTTGACCGCAGTGCTGTGGCTCCTGGTCGCCCTGGCGGCGGCCAACCTCCTGTTGCTGGCGGTGATCGCGCTTCGGCGTGCGCCGACGCAGGACGAGGGGCTACGAGCCCAGCTGATGGAAGCCAACGAGCGGCTCGAGCGCGAATTGCGCCGCGAGATCAGTGATTCGTCGCGCGGCGCGCGTCAGGAATTCACGCACAGCCTCACCAACTTCCAAGAAGCGCTGGTGCGCCAGGCGGGCGAGGCGACTCGCACGCAGAACGCGCAGATCGATGCCTTCGGGCAGCAGCTGGCGCTGATGCAAAAGGGCCTGGCCGACACGCTGGCGCAGCAACTGCAAGCCCTGAGTGACGCCAATGCCCGTCGCCTGTCGGAGGTGCGTGGCACGCTGGAGGCCCAACTGGCGTTGCTGCAACAGACCAACGTTGCCAAGCTCGACGAGATGCGCCGTACGGTGGACGAGAAGCTGCAGTCCACGTTAGAGGCGCGGTTCACCGAGAGCTTCAAGCAGGTGGCCGATCGTCTGGAGCAGGTGCATGTGGGGCTGGGGCAGATGCAGACGTTGGCCCAGGGCGTGGGCGATTTGCAGCGGGTGCTGACCAATGTGAAGTCGCGCGGCATGTTCGGCGAGGTACAACTGGAGGCTTTGCTGGAGCAGGTGCTGACCCCAGAGCAATACAGCAAGCAGGTGGAGACCAAGCCGCGCAGCGGCCAGCGGGTGGATTTTGCGGTGCGCTTTCCGGGGCGCAGCGATGACGGCGTGCCGGTGTGGCTGCCGATCGATGCCAAGTTTCCGCGCGAAGATTACGAGCGTCTGCTGGAGGCGCATGACCGCGCCGATGCCACCGCCGCCGATGCCGCGGCGCGTGCGCTGGAGGGGCGCATACGTCAGGAGGCTAAGGCGATCTGCGAGTCTTATGTGTCGCCGCCACACACCACGGATTTCGCCATCTTGTTCTTGCCGGTGGAGAGCCTCTACGCCGAGGTGCTGCGCCGCCCGGGCGTGATGGACGCCCTGCAGCGTGATTACCGCGTGACGCTGGCGGGCCCCACCACCTTGCTAGCGATGTTGAACAGCCTGCACATGGGCTTTCGCACGCTGGCCTTGCAGGAGCAGGCCAGCGAGGTGTGGAAGGTGCTGGGGGCGGTCAAGACCGAGTTTGAGCGCTATGGCGATTGGGTGGTGAGGATCAAGGACCAGGTGCAAAAGGCCGCCGACACCTTGGACAAGGCCGATACGCGGGCGCGCCAGATGCGCCGCGCGCTCAAGGGCGTGGAGGCGCTGCCCGAGGCGCAGGCCCAGGCGCTGCTGCCGTCGGCGGACGAGCCGCACGACGATCCGGAAACCTGAGCCAGCATGGGATTCGGTCGGGAACTGGCGCGGCTGATTCTGGGACAGGTTTTTCTGCACGCCTGCATGGCGGGTATGCGCATGGCGTCACCCTTGCTGGCCCTGCGCGAGGGCTATAGCGCTGCGGCGGTGGGGGTGTTGCTGTCCTTGTTCGCGCTGGCCAATGTGTTCCTGGCCTTGCCGGCGGGTCGCTATGTCGACCGTCATGGCCTGCGCCGGCCTGTGGGGCTGGCGGTCGTGGTGGCCAGTGCGGGCGCGGCGCTGGCGGCGATCTGGCCGGTGTTCCCGGTGTTGTGTCTGTCGGCCATCATGACGGGCGCGGCCACCGGCGCGGTGGTGATCGCCCTGCAGCGCCATGTGGGGCGCATCGTCGAGGGACCCACCCAATTGCGTCAGGCCTTTTCCTGGTTGGCGATCGGCCCGGCGGTCTCGAATTTCATCGGGCCGTTCATGGCCGGCGTGCTGATTGACAGCGCTGGTTTCCGGATCGCGTTCCTGGCGATGGCGCTGCTACCGCTGGTGACCTGGTGGTGGGTGCGCACGGCGCGTGACCAGCCGGTGGAGCCGGCGCCCGAGAGCGCACAGAGGGCGACGGCCTGGAGCCTGCTGCGTGAGAAGGATTTCCGGCGGCTGTTGCTGGTGAACTGGGTAGTGGCCTCGTGCTGGGACGTTCACACCTTCCTGGTGCCGGTGTTGGGACACGAGCATGGCCTGTCGGCATCGGTGATCGGCTCGATCATGGGCGCTTTCGCGTTGGCGGCGACGGGTGTGCGCATGCTGCTGCCGCTGCTGGCGGCCCGTGTGCGCGAGTGGCAGGTGATCGTGGTGGCCATGGGGTGTGCCGCGGTGGTGTTTGCGGTGTACCCGCTGGTGCACGTGCCGCTGGCCATGGGCCTGTGCTCGGTGCTTCTGGGGATCGCGTTGGGGGCGGTGCAGCCCATGGTCATGAGCACCTTGCACCAAATCACGCCAGCCCACCGACACGGTGAGGCACTGGGCCTGCGTCTGATGTCGATCAACGCGTCCAGCGTCCTGATGCCCCTGCTGTTTGGCGCCGCGGGCGCCGCGATCGGGGCGGCCGGTGTGTTCTGGCTAGTCGGGGTCGCGGCGGGGGCGATCACGCCTGTGGCGGCGCGCTTGCGAGGGCACACCGATACCCATTGAGCGCCGCGTGCGTGCTGCGTGGGCTCAGGCAGGCAACTGATAGAAGTCGCGGATCAGACCCCAGGCTTGCTCGGGGTCGTCGGCGTACTGGAACAGTTTCAGGTCTTCACGCGAGATCGCGCCTTCCTCGACCAGCATCTCGATGTTGAACAGGCGCTTCCAGTAGTCGGATCCGAACAGGATGATGGGCACCTGCTTGGCCTTGCGCGTTTGCACCAGGGTGATGACTTCAAAGAGTTCGTCCAGGGTGCCGAAGCCGCCGGGAAAAGCGACCAGAGCCTTGGCACGCATCATGAAGTGCATCTTGCGCAGCGCGAAGTAGTGAAAGCGGAAGGACAGATCGGGCGTGACGTAGGGGTTGGTGCCTTGCTCCATGGGCAGAGCGATGGACAGGCCCACGCTCGCGCCCTGGGCCTCGAAGGCGCCGCGGTTGGCCGCTTCCATGATGCCGGGGCCGCCACCGGTGCAGATGAACAGCTTGTCGATCGAGGCCTTGTCGGCGCTGTAGCGGGCGACGCAGTGTCCGAAGGCACGGGCCTGCTCGTAGTAACGGGCGTTGCGCACCAGGGTGCGGGCGCGCGCGATGGTGGCGGCGTCGCCGCCCGCCTGGGCGGCCTGGAGCAGGGTGTCGGCTTCTTCCTGGCTGCGAAAGCGGGCGCTGCCAAAGACGACGATGGTGTTTTCGATGCCGTGTTGTTGCTGCTCGAGGTCGGGCTTGAGCAGTTCGAGCTGGAAGCGGATGCCGCGCGTTTCGCGGCGCATGAGGAATTCCGGATCGGCAAAAGCCAGGCGGGTGGCGTCGGCCTCCAGGGGCAGGCCGCTGTCGGAATGGGATTTCAGGGTGGCCCAGGCATCCGCCAGGCGTCGATCGTGCAGGTTGTGTGTGGAGTCCATGCAGTCATTGTGAAGGCATTCCTGCGACGCGCATCGCGAGCCACTGCAGCAGCCGCTCGCGTGCAGGGGTCAGGCCCTTGTAGGCGAGGACTGCCTCACTCATGGACGCCAGGCTGTCATGCAGGCGTTGCGCCTGGGGCGCCGAGGCGATCGCCCGCGCCAGGGGTTGCAGCTGCACGCGGATGGTGAAGACGGCTTGGCGCGTGCCGCTGCCCACGGGGAAGAAGGTCTGTCGCTCGGTACGCAGCCAGCAGGCCTGGGCAAAGCCCTGCGGGTCTAGGGTGTCGGACCAGGGTGTAGGCGGGTGCCGGCGCGGGTGCTGGTCGTGGCGCGGGCTGGGGCTGAGGCTCCAGACATGGCGCTCCCAGCGTCCGCCTTCGGTGACCAGGGCCACGAGTTGGCGCGAGGCGGCCTGCAGCCGCGCGTTGTCGGCCACTGGCGCATGGACGGCCGCCAGGACCTGTCCGAGCTTGTCCTCGGGCGCCCAGTGCGAGGGCGCGCATACGCACAGCCAGGGCAGGGTGCCGGTGTCGCCGTCCAGAACCACGAGGTCTTCTTCGAAGGCCAGCTCGAGCGGGGTGCCAGCCTCGAGCGCGCCGGCGATGCCCTGGGCGGCGGCCTGGCGGGCGATGGCGGCCAGGGCCGGAGCGGGGTCGAACCCCGGCACCGCGTGGCGCGATTGGCCGGCTTGCAGCACGCGCTGCTTGTCGGCGTAAAGCGGGTGGGCGGGCGACAGCGCCGTGAGGTGGCAGGCGTCGTCCGCCAGGCGCGCAAGGGCCGGCTGCATGCGAAAGGGGACGGGGATCTGCGCGAAGTCGAAGGCCATGGGAACGTGTGGGGGGGCGCGTGATTTGAGGGAATTAAAAAAGGCTCCACGCAGGAGCCTTTGTTGTAACCCAAGTGCGGGCCAGCCCGCGAGGGCCTCAGACGCGGCGGCGGTATTCGCCGGTGCGGGTGTCGATTTCGACCTTATCGCCCTGGGCCACGAAGATCGGCACGCCGATCTCGAAGCCAGTGGCGATCTTGGCAGGCTTGAGGACCTTGCCCGAGGTGTCGCCCTTGACGGCGGGTTCGGTCCAGGTGATTTCGCGCTCGACGCTGGTGGGCAGTTCGACAGAGATGGCCTTGCCGTCGTAGAACACCACTTCGGCGGCCATGCCGTCTTCGAGGTAGCTCAGGGCATCGCCCATGTTTTCGGCTTCGACCTCGTATTGGTTGAATTCGGTGTCCATCCAGACGTACATGGGGTCGGCGAAGTAGGAGTAGGTGCACTCCTTCTTGTCCAGAACGATCTGGTCCATCTTGTCGTCGGCCTTGAAGACGATCTCGGTGCCCTGATTGGACAGCAGGCTCTTGAGCTTCATGCGCACGGTGGCGGCGTTACGACCGCCACGGGCGTATTCGGTCTTGAGGACCACCCAGGGGGCGCCGTTTTGCATGATGACGTTACCGGCGCGGATTTCTTGAGCGATTTTCATGGCGTGAAGGACTGCAGGGCAAAGCCTCAGAGTTTACTGCCTTTCCTGAAAGGGGCGTGTGACCGTAAGTCACACTTAAGTGATCCCCAGGCACGCTCGGGGGATGAACTGGCGACGCCCCCTTCTGTCTATTGAGCTCCTGATCGTTCTTGCCACGGCCTATGTCCTGGCAGTGGCCAACGGGCCCTTCTGGCGCGCTGTAGCCGCCGACCGCGACTTGGGCAGTGCCCGGGATATGGGATTTATGGCGGCCCTGGCGGTGCTGGTGGCGGCCCTGTATTTCCTTGCTCTGGGCCTGTTTGCCACCCGATGGACGGTGCGGCCCTTGCTCGCATTGTGGGTGGTTGTCGGTGTGCAGGCGGCCTACTACATGGACCGCTACGCCATCTACCTGGATCGAGCGATGGTTCGCAACATCCTGGCAACCCACTACGACGAGGCCAGCGAGTTGTTCAGCCTGCGCATGGTCGGCCATGTGCTGCTTTGGGGCGTACTGCCCGCCCTCGCCTTGTGGTGGCCCCGACTGCGCTCTCGGACCTGGCAGCGCGCTCTGGGTGTACGCCTGGCCTGGATGGTGGGGGCGGTGGTGCTGGCGGTGGCGGCCATCTTGCCGGTGTTCGCGGATTTCGCGTCCCTGATGCGCAATCACAAGGAATTACGGCATCTGATCACGCCGGGCAATGCGCTGGCGGCCCTGGCGGGCAATGCTTGGGGCCGTCGCCCCGGTCCACCCGCTGCCCGCACGGTGGTGGCAGCCGATGCCACATTGGCACCCGCCTGGGCGCAGCGCACGCGGCCCACGCTGTTTGTGCTGGTGGTGGGCGAGACGGCCCGCGCTCAAAACTTCTCGCTCGATGGCTACGAGCGCCAGACCAATCCCCAACTGGCGGACCGGGAGGTGGTGAATTTCCCTCATGTGACGGCCTGCGGCACGTCCACCGAGGTGTCCTTGCCTTGCATGTTTTCGCCGTTCGGTCGGCGCGATTACGACGAGGACCGGATTCGCTCTCACCAGTCGCTGCTTCACGTGCTGGCGCGGGCGGGCTTTCAGGTGCAGTGGCGCGACAACCAGTCGGGGTGCAAGGGCGTGTGCGACGGTCTGCCGATGGCGCAATTGTCGAAGGCCCAGGTGGAGGGCCTGTGTCCCGAGGGGCAGTGCCTAGACGAGGTCCTGCTGCACGGGATGGACCAGGTGCTGGCCGATGCGCGCGGGAATCTGTTCGTGGTGATGCATCAACTCGGAAGCCACGGGCCCGCCTATCACCGGCGCTATCCGGCGACGTTTCGCCGCTTCACGCCGGCGTGCGAGACGGACGATCTGCGTCTGTGCACACCCGCGGAGATCCGCAATGCCTATGACAACAGTATTTTGTATACCGACCATGTGCTGGGTCGGGTGATCGATTTCTTGAGGGCGCGCCAGGACCGCTACGACACCGCGATGCTGTACGTCTCGGATCACGGCGAATCCTTGGGCGAGGGCGGTCTTTACCTGCATGGCGTGCCCTATCGGCTGGCGCCCGAGGTGCAGCTGCAGGTGCCGATGGTGGCGTGGCTGTCGCCCGCCTTCCGTCAGTCCTTTGGCGTGGATGCGACCTGCCTGCAGCGCGAGGCACAGCGGCCGGTGAGTCACGATCACTTGTTCCACTCGGTGCTGGGCTTGCTGGATGTGGCGACGGCCACGTATGACCGCAGCCATGACATGTTCGCACCGTGTCGCACGGCGGTGACGGCACCTGCTGGCGCAATGTCGCTTAAGTTGCCCTAAAAAGCACCCGAACCTGTAGCCCGCCTCCGGGCGCATCACACAGTTGCACCTGTGCGTCGTGACTTTGCGCCACGGCTTTGACGATCGCCAGACCCAGCCCGCTGCCATAGCCGCGAGCGCCGGTGCCGCGCGCAAAACGATCGAAGACGCGTTCGCGCTCGCTGGCGGGGATGCCGGGTCCGTTGTCGGTCACGACCAGGGCGGGGTGACCCTCCACCAGCATGGCCGCGACGTCGATTCGTCCCCCGCGCGGTACCTGGCGCAAGGCGTTGTCCACCAGGTTGTCCAGTAGAACGGAAAGTTGATGCGCATCGCCATTCACGCGCGGGGCTGCCTGGCTGGTGGCGCCCAGGTCGATGCCTGCCGCGTCGGATTGCGCACTGAAGCGGCTGACGGTCTCGCGCACGAGGTCGACGAGGTGTACCGGCGCAAAAGGTGGACGGGGCGCTTCTGGCGCGACGCGTGATAGCTGCAACAAGCGCTCGACCAGATGCTGGGTGCGGTCAATGCCTTGCTGTAATTCGTCCAGCGCCGATTTGCGTTGGACGGGATCGGTGGCGCGCTCGACGGCTTGGAGTTGTAGCCGCAGGGCGGTGACTGGGGTGCGCAGTTCATGCGCCGCATCGGCCACGAAATCACGTTGCTGCGAGAGGGCTTGACCCAGGCGGCCCATGAGATCGTTGATCGCTTCCACGAGGGGGTAGAGCTCCAGTGGCTGGGTGCCCAGCGCGATCGGATGCAGCGATTGGGCGCTGCGCGCAGCGACTTCCGACGTGGCTTGGGACAGGGGCCGCAGGCCGCGTTGGAGCGCCAGCGTCACCAGGATAGCCACCAGCGCAAGTACGGCCATGGAGGGCCCGACCAGTTCGGAGGCTGTCTCGCGCGCCAGGGTGTCGCGCTCGCTGGCGCGCTGCGCGGCTTGGACGATGGCGTCTTCTAGAACGACGGTGTAGAGGTACCAGCGTTCGCCGCCTGCGCGCACCTCGCTCAGGCCGCTGCGCGATAAAAAGGGCAGAGGAATCCGCGGATCCGAGCTGGCTTTGAGCATGCCGTCGCGCGACCAGACGGCGGTGACGAATTCGAAGGAGCCAAACTCCTCGTAGACCTTGGGCAAGTCCTGGGCCAGTCGGGCCGGTGGCGCTTCGTGATCGCCGCGATGGTGGACAACGGCCAGGGCGACTTGCTTGAGGTTGTCTTCAAAGACTTCCTGCATCTCGTGTTTGAGCAGCCACCAGGTGGCGGCGATCAAAAGACCTGCGCTGACCACCAGCGCGCCCAGCACCCATCCGAGCACTTGCTCGTGGATGGAGCGCGCGGTCTTCATGGCCCGACGGCCTCGCCAGGCGCGGTCGGAGCGACCACCTTGTAGCCCACGCCGCGCACATTGCGGATGGTGTCGGTTCCCAGCTTTCTGCGCAGGTGGTGCAGGTGGACTTCGACGGCGTTACTGCCCACTTCTTGTTGCCAGCCATACAGCGCGTCTTCGAGTTGCTCGCGTGAGAGCACAGCACCAGGGCGCTGCATGAGGGCTTGCAGCAGGGAGAACTCGCGCGCGGAGAGGCTGACCGGTTCATCGTGCAGGCGCAGTTCGCGCCGAACGGGGTCGAGCACCAGGCCCCCACATTCGAGCAGGGGCAGTCCGCTGCCAGCCTGGCGACGGGCGAGCGCACGCAGGCGCGCGACCACCTCGTCTAAGTCGAAGGGCTTGAGTACGTAATCGTCGGCGCCCGCGTTCAGGCCCGCGATGCGATCGGCGACGGCGTCGCGGGCGGTGACCACCAGCACCGGGAGGTGATCGCGGCGTGCGCGCAGCTCCCGCAGCACCGTCATACCGTCCTTGCCGGGTAGACCCAGGTCCAGGACGGCCAGTTGGTAGACACCATTCGTGAGTGCACGCTCGGCCGACAGGCCGTCGGTGACCCAGTCGACGGTAAAGCCGGCATCGGTCAGGCCCTGCTGCAGGGCCTTGCCGATCATGCGGTCGTCTTCAACCAGCAGCAGGCGCATGACGATCTCGGGCGAGGAGCCAGGACAGGGCCCAGGCCCAGGTCCAACAGATCCAGGCGGTCCAGAGGGTGTGGCTCATGAAGTGGGCGCCACGCAGTTGCTGCGCCAGCCCGAGAAGCAGGCCCGCGACCAGAGCGCCCCAGAGCCAGCGGCGGGCTCCGTTGGAGCCAGGTGGCCAGGCCAAGAAACCCGCGATCCAGGCAAAGCCTGCCGAGGCATGGCCCGCAGGAAAGCAGTGTCCGGGCCCGCCGTCCATCCGTGCCCACTGCCAGTGCGAGACCCAAGCGAAGGCGCCACCGAAATCGCGCAAATCCCAGGGGCAGCTGGTGGCACTCAGGCGCTTGAGGGCGGCTGGCAGCAGCATGCCGCCGATCACCACGGCCAGCAGCCACACGCGCCGCCCACGCGTGAGGGCGCGAAAGGGACCCAAGGGGTAGACCACTGCGACGACGAGCATCCCGACCAGCAGACCGGCCAGCTTGCGAGCGCCATCGTGCATCACCTCGGTCAGAAACACGTGATCGCGCCAGGGAAAGCCCGTCGGCGTGGCGACGAGTTGGGCCACTTGCAGGTCCAGGCCCGTCAAATCCCAGGCCAGCAGACCGAGCAGACCGAGGACGGTGACCACAGCGGCGGGGTGGCGTGAGAGGAGGTGATGCAAGAGGCGGTGCGGTCGGTGGCGTTATGTCGCAATTATCGCTGCGGCCATCTCGCGCAGATGCGTCACCAGGTCGGGGCGCGCTTGCAGGCGGGCGATGGTGTCTGGCGGTGCGCAGGCCTCGGTGAAGGGATCGAGGTCGGCCCCTGCGGGGTCGATCCCGTTCCAGGCCCGGTGCAAGGCGCGCCAGCCTTCGGGGGCCTGCTGCCAGGCGAGGAAGGCTTCGAGCTTGGCGTGGTGGGCCTGGTCGTCTTGCGGATAGATCTGCCACACGAAGGGATGGCCCGACCACAGGGCCCGTACCAGCGAGTCCTCGCCCCGAACGAAGTTCAGGTCGCAGGCCCACAGCAGGTGGTCGTAGTCGGTTTGTGTGAGGTGGGGCAGGTGGGTGATGGCCAGCGCGCCCCCGGCCGCGCCCTGCGGCAGGACTGTGTCGAGGGCGGCGCGGGCCCGCCCCGGCGTGACCAGCAGTCGGGTGCGCTGCGCCCCGGCCTGCCAACGTGCGATCAGCGTGGCCAGGCTGGCCGGCTCGTAGCAAAACAGGCTGGCCAGGCGCTCGCCGTGGGCGGGCAAGCCCATGGCGGCCCGCCACGCTCCGGGGTCAAAGGCGGCACGCCGCGCCGCGAAGTCGCTCTCCAGGATCAGGCCGCCGGTGCGGTCGGTGAAGCCGGGATAGCAAAAGCGCTTGGTCAGCCCGGTGGCGGGGCCGCTCAAGATCGGCGAGGTCAGGCCGTGGTACCTCTGCACATAGGCTTCGGCGCTGAGGTATTCGAGGTTGATCCAGGCGGGCTGGCGACCGCGCGTCCGCGCCGCCTGGGCGAGGGCGGCCTGGAACGCGGGGTGCGGGTCGCAGCCGAAGGCCTCGATCACCGCGTCGCCGGGTTCGGGCGCGGGGGACTGCGGGTCCCAGGGCAGCACCTGCACGCCCTGGCGTCCGCCGGGGGCCATCCAGGCCAGCGCCTCGGGCGCGTCGACCCACAGGCGCACCGCGTCGCCACGGGCCGCCAACTCGGCGGACAGCCGCCAGCAGACCCCGAGGTCGCCGTGGTTGTCGATGACGGTGCAGAAGATGTCCCAGCGCATGGCCCCCGGATAATACGGAGCATGTCTGACGTGACGCCCGAGCCGTCCCCCGCGTCTGCCCCCACGCCGCATGCGCCCGCCTTGCTGGCCGAGGTGGCGGCGCTGCCGCATCTGCCCGGGGTGTATCGCTATTTCGACGCCAGCGGCGCGGTGCTCTATGTGGGCAAGGCCCGCGACCTGAAAAAGCGTGTGTCCAGCTATTTCCAGAAGAACCATGCGGGCACCCGCATCGGTCTGATGGTGGCGCGCATCGCCCGTATGGAGACCACGGTGGTGCGCTCGGAGGCCGAGGCGCTGCTGCTGGAAAACAACCTGATCAAGGCGCTGAATCCACGGTTCAACATCCTGTTTCGCGACGACAAGAGCTACCCCTATCTGAAGATCACGGGGCCCAGCGACCCGTTTCCGCGCATGGCCTATTACCGGGGTGCGATCGATCGCAAGCATCGCTACTTTGGACCATATCCCAGCGCCTGGGCGGTGAAGGAGTCGGTGCAGCTGTTGCAAAAGGTGTTTCGTCTGCGCACCTGCGAGGACACCGTGTTTGCCAACCGCACGCGGCCTTGCCTGCTCTATCAGATCAAGCGCTGCTCGGGCCCCTGCGTGGACAAGGTCACGCCCGAGGCCTATCAGCACGATGTGGACAACGCGCAGGCCTTTCTGCGGGGCGACACCCAGGAGCTGATGGACAAGCTGGAGGCGCGCATGATGGCGCACGCCGAGCTTCTGCAGTTCGAGCAGGCAGCCGAAGTGCGCAATCAGATCACCGCGCTGTCGCGGGTGCTTCACCAGCAGTCGGTGGAGACGGCCAACGACAAGGACGTGGACATCCTGGCGGTGAAGGTGCAAGGCGGTAAGGCCTGCGTGAACCTGGCCATGGTGCGCGGTGGCCGGCATCTGGGTGATCGTCCGTATTTCCCCAGTCATGTCGAGGACGCGGCGGCAGTGCGCGGCTTGCACGCCGACGAGGATGGTGAGGCCGCAGACGCGGGCACTTCGCTGGAGGTGCAGGTGCTTGAGGCTTTCATCGCGCAGCACTACATCGGCATTGCCGTACCCCCGAGCCTGATCACGGGCCATGCGGTGCGCAAGGAGTTGGTCGCAGCCCTGTCGCAGCAGGCGGGCCTGAAAGTGAGCGCGGTGCACCAGCCGCGCGAGCAGCGGCGCCTGTGGCTGGAGATGGCCGAGAAGAACGCCGGGATCCAACTCGCGCGCCTGCTGGCCCAGGAGGGATCGCAGCAGGCGCGCACCCGCGCCCTGGCCGACGCCCTGGATCTGGCGCCCGACGATCTGGACACCCTGCGCATTGAGTGCTTCGATATCTCGCACACGGCGGGTGAGGCGACTCAGGCCTCCTGCGTGGTGTTTCACCACCACCAGATGCAAAGCGCGGAGTACCGCCGCTACAACATCGACGGCATCACCCCCGGCGACGACTATGCGGCCATGCGCCAGGTGCTGCACCGCCGCTACAGCCTGCTGGCCCAGGCCGGGCGCGATGCGTCGGATGCCATGCCCGCCGAGACTGCACCCGCCGAGACCAAGCCCGCGCGCGGCTCGGGCGGTGCGGCCAAGCGTCTGCCCGATCTGGTGTTGGTGGACGGCGGCAAGGGCCAGGTGAGCATGGCACGCGAGGTGTTCGCCGAGTTGGGCCTGGATTTGTCGGTGATCGTGGGCGTGGAAAAAGGCGAAGGCCGCAAGGTGGGCCTGGAAGAATTGGTGTTCGCCGACGGGCGCGAGAAGGTGTACTTGGGCCGTGACTCGGCAGCCCTGATGCTGGTGGCGCAGATCCGCGATGAGGCTCATCGCTTTGCCATCACCGGCATGCGCGCGCGCCGCGACAAGGTGCGGGTGGGGGGCAGCCGACTGGAAGACATCCCGGGCATCGGCGCCAAAAAACGCGCCCGGCTGCTGCAGCGGTTTGGCGGCATCCGGGGCGTGGCCGACGCGGGCGTAGACGATTTGGCCACTGTCGAGGGCATTTCGCGCGAATTGGCCGAGACCATCTACCGGGCCCTGCACTAAGCCCGCGCGGGCCCGTGCCAGAATCGAGTCATGTTCTTCACGATCCCCACGCTCTTGACCTGGACGCGCATCGTCGCCATCCCGCTGATCGTGGGGGTGTTCTACCTGGGTCTGGAGCCGCGGGTCCAGAACCTGGTGGCTACGGTGATGTTCGTGGTCTTCGCGCTGACCGACTGGCTCGATGGCTACCTGGCGCGTCGCCTGAATCAGACCTCGTCTTTCGGCGCCTTCCTCGATCCGGTGGCCGACAAGTTTCTGGTGTGTGCCTCGCTGCTGGTGCTGGTGCACCTGGGGCGCGCCGACGTGTTCGTGGGCCTGATCATCATCGGCCGCGAGATCGCGATCTCGGCGTTGCGTGAATGGATGGCGCAGATCGGCGCCTCGCGCAGCGTCGCGGTGCACATGATTGGCAAGCTCAAGACCACCGTGCAGATGGTGGCCATTCCCTTCTTGCTGTTCGACGGTGTCTTGTTCGACCTGATCGACACGAGCGTCTGGGGCACCGGGCTGATCTGGCTGGCCGCGGTCCTGACCGTGTGGTCGATGGTCTATTACCTGCGCAAGGCGTTGCCTGAGATCCGCAAGCGGGTGAACTGACGATGCATGACCGCTCCGAGACGGCCTGGATGGTCCGGGTCATGCCGGCCGCGTTCGTGGCGCTTTGGAGTACGGGCTTCATCGTGGCGCGCTATGGCATGCCGCATGCGCCCCCCTTTTCCTTTCTGGAAATGCGCTACGCGCTGTCGGCGCTGTGTCTGCTGGTGTGGGCCTTGGCGGCGCGGGCCGTCTGGCCCCAGGTGCGCATGCAGTGGGGTCATCTGGCGGTGACCGGCGTGCTGATGCAGGCGTGCTATCTCGGAGGCGTTTGGGCCGCCGTGAAGCACGGCATGGGCGCGGGCCTGTCGGCGCTGTTGGTGGGTCTGCAGCCCGTGCTCACCGGCCTGTGGTTGTCCGCGCTCGGTGGGCACGTGACGCGCCGACAGTGGGTCGGCCTGGCGCTGGGTCTGTGCGGCCTGGTGCTGGTGGTGTGGCACAAGCTGGAGTTGGGCGAGGTGAGCGCCCTGAACCTGTCATTCGCGGTCGTCGCGCTGGCAGGCATCACCGCGGGTACGCTGTATCAGAAGCGATTCGTGCAACCGTGCGATGTGCGTGTCGCGGGGCTGGTGCAGATGGTGGCTGCGTTCGTCGTGACGATGCCGCTGGCGATGCTGGAGACCGAGCCCCCACGCTGGTTCACGTCGGCGGGCACCTTGAATGTGGAACTGGTCGGCGCGCTGGCCTGGTCGGTGTTGGGGCTCACGCTGGTGGCGAGCTCCCTGCTTTACCTGATGATTCAGCGCGGGGCCGCCACCCGCGTCGCCAGTTTGATGTACCTGGTGCCGCCCGTGACCGCCCTGATGGCGTGGCAGTTGTTCGGCGAGCCGATCACGGCGCTGACCCTGTTTGGCGTGGTGTTGACGGCGGTGGGCGTGAGCGTGGTGGTGCGCAGTCCGGCGCCGTCCGTGCCGCCGGCGCGACACCCGTCCTGAGCGACCCTGCAGCTTGCAGGCACAATCGGCTCCCCATGTTTGAAGGCTTTGATCGATTCGAGGTACGTCGCGGCGAGGTCCGCCTGGCCTGCCGGCGCGCAGGGCAGGGCGAGCCGCTGTTGCTAATGCACGGCCACCCGCAGACGATGGCCATGTGGCACCGCGTGGCACCGCAGTTGGCGCAGCGTTTCTCGGTGGTGATGATGGACCTGCGCGGCTACGGCGATTCGTCGCGGCCGGAGGCGGGGACCGACAACGTGGCCTATTCGCGCCGTGAGATGGCACTCGATGCGGTGGCGGTGATGCAGTCGCAGGGTTTCGAGCGTTTCCAGGTGCTGGCACATGACCGCGGTGCGCGGGTCGCGCACCGTCTGGCGGCCGACCATGCCGAGCGAGTCGAGCGCCTGATGCTGCTGGACATCGCGCCCACGCTGGCCATGTACACCCACACCAGCGAGGCTTTCGCCCGCGCCTACTGGCACTGGTTTTTCCTGATTCAACCGCCGCCCTTACCCGAGGGCCTGATCGAAGACGATCCGGTGCGCTTTCTGCGCAGCGTGATGGGCGCGCGCTATGCGGGCCTGGCGGTCTTCGATCCGGCGGCCATGGCCGAATACGAGCGCTGCATCGCGCTGCCAGGTTCGGCCCGTGGCATCTGCAGTGATTACCGTGCCAGCGCCGGCATCGACCTGGTGCATGACCGCGCCGATGTGGCTGCAGGCCTTCGAGTGGCGCAGCCGATTCGTGTGCTGTGGGGCGATAACGGCATCGTGGGCAAATGTTTTGACGTGTTGGCGCTGTGGCGTGAGCGCGCGCTCGACGTGAGTGGGCGTGGCGTCGACAGCGGGCATTACCTGGCCGAGGAGGTACCGCAGACGGTGCTGGACGAAGCCTTCGGATTTTTCAGGAGTACGTGAGATGAGCAAGAAGCGCATTGCCGTGATCGCCGGTGACGGCATCGGCAAGGAAGTGATGCCCGAAGGCTTGCGGGTGATGGAGGCGGCGGCCAGTCGCTTTGGGATCGACATGCACTTCGATCACTTCGATTTTTCGAGCTGGGACTACTACGAGAAGCACGGCAAGATGCTTCCCGATAACTGGAAAGACCAGATCGGCGGGCATGACGCGATCTACTTTGGCGCGGTGGGCTGGCCCGACAAGATTGCGGATCATGTGTCGCTGTGGGGTTCGCTGCTGCTGTTTCGCCGCGAGTTCGACCAGTACGTGAATCTGCGCCCGGCGCGCCTGATGCCCGGGATCGTCGCCCCGGTGGTGCGCCGTGATGGCAGCCGCCGCGAGCCCGGCGAGATCGATATGTACATCGTGCGTGAGAACACCGAGGGCGAGTACTCCAGCATCGGCGGACGCATGTACCCGGGTACGGCGCGCGAGATCGTGATGCAGGAGACGGTGATGTCGCGCGTGGGCGTGGACCGGGTGCTCAAGTTCGCCTTCGAGTTGGCACAGTCGCGCCCCAAGAAGCACCTGACCAGCGCCACCAAGTCCAACGGCATCGCGATCACCATGCCCTACTGGGACGAGCGCGTGGCCGAGATGGCCAAGGCCTATCCGGGCATCCGGCTGGACAAGTTCCATATCGACATCCTGACCGCGCACTTCGTGCAGCGGCCCGATTTCTTCGACGTGGTGGTGGCCAGCAATCTGTTTGGCGACATCCTGTCGGACCTGGGCCCCGCGTGCACCGGCACGATCGGCATCGCGCCCAGCGCCAACCTGAACCCGGATCGCATCTACCCGTCGTTGTTCGAGCCGGTGCATGGATCGGCCCCAGACATCGCCGGCCAGCAGATTGCCAACCCCATTGGCCAGATCTGGTGCGGCGCGATGATGCTGGAGTTTCTCGGGCACAAGGACGCTCACGATGCGGTGCTCGCCGCCATCGAGAAAGTGCTCGATCCCGCGAGTGGTGCACCGCGTACGCCGGACATCGGCGGCACCGCGGGGACCCGCGACCTGGGGCAAGCGATCGCTCAGGCGCTGTAAACGGGCAAGCGATTACAATCGCCACCCGCTGTCGGTATAGGCCCCAAGCCGTATTGACAGGGCGTGGGGCCCTCGCTTTAATCAAAAGCGCGGTCTCGCACTAAATCGACAGACAGAAGCGACCGACGAAAGACGCTCCCCGATCGACCTCTTGCCCGCGATGACGGTGTGGCAGGTCAGGGGGGCGACTGAACAAAAATCTGGACATCAACCTATCTCTCACCGAGGGGCCCTTGTGAACAAAACCGAATTGATTGAGCACATCGCAAAACATGCCGACATCTCCAAAGCCGCCGCCACGCGCTCGCTGGAGTCGATGATTGGTGCCGTGAAGACCACTCTGAAAAAGGGCGGCTCGGTGTCTCTGGTGGGTTTCGGCACTTTTGCCGTTGGCAAGCGCGCGGCACGCAGCGGCCGTAATCCCCGCACCGGCGCCACCATCAAGATCAAGGCCGCCAAGGTGCCGAAGTTCCGCCCGGGCAAGGCCCTGAAGGACGCCCTGAACTGATCGCCTGTTTCAGGTGGGGTGCTTAGCTCAGTTGGTAGAGCGGCGCCCTTACAAGGCGTAGGTCGGGGGTTCGAACCCCTCAGCACCCACCACAGACACCGCGAACAAAAAGCCCGCCATTGGCGGGCTTTTTGTTGGGCGTGATTCGGCCATACAAATGCACCCGATTGCGCTATTTATGTTACAACCATTGCGTATAAACACGATAAATGTGTCGGTCGCTTTGAAAATTGCGAGGGCTTGAATCGAGCGGATTGGCCCTGCGCACCACCTCAGAGGCATGAGCCCAAGGTGATTTCGAAAGTATGACTGGCCCGTTTGTAATTCAAACCGGCTATTTGAAGATCAATTCGACCGTAAATGCCTGCTTTCGCGTCTTCCCTGCGCTGACCCCACTGGCCTGACATGCAAGCCTCGCCCTCCACCCCGATCATCGGCAATAGCGCTCACACGCGCACGCTGCTGGACCTGATCAAGGTGTTGGCGGGTTCGAATTCAACCGTCTTGATCACCGGCGAGAGCGGCACCGGCAAGGAACTCGTGGCGCAGGCGCTACACCGTCAGGGCAGTCGCCGCCAGGCGCCCTTCGTGCCGATCAACTGCGGCGCCATCCCCAAGGACCTGATCGAAAGCGAGTTGTTCGGTCACCGCAAGGGCGCGTTCACCGGCGCGGTGAGCGACCGCGTGGGGCGCTTCGAGATGGCCCATGGCGGCACCTTGTTTCTGGACGAGATCGGCGACCTGCCTCTGGACATGCAGGTCAAGCTGCTGCGTGTGCTGCAGGAGCGCTGCGTGCTGCCGGTAGGTGCGAGCCGGCCCCTGCCGATCGATGTGCGTGTGATCGCCGCCACTCACAAGAATCTGGCGCAGGATGTGGCGCAGTCGCGCTTTCGCGAAGACCTGTACTACCGTCTCAATGTGCTGCCTTGCCACACCGCGCCGCTGCGCGAGCGCCTGGAAGACATCCCGGAGCTGCTGGCCTTCTACGCGGAGCGTCACGCGAGCGAAGGCCGGCCGCCGATCGGCTTCGACGAGGAGTTGATGCAGGCACTGGTGGTCTATCGCTGGCCCGGTAATGTGCGCGAGCTGTCCAACCTGGTCGATCGCTTCACCACGCTGTTCCCCGGGCAGCGCGTGCAGCTGCGGGCAATTCCGACCAGCATGCTGCCGCCAGGCTTGTGTGCCCGTGCGCCGGCCGTCGCGACAGCGCCCCCCCGACCTGCGGCGCCCGTGATCGGGCCGAGCGAGGACGATGCGGTGTTGATGTCCCTGCTAGACCGCGTGGACGATACGCCGGCCTTCATGCCGGCGTCGCCGGATCGCCCTCAAGACGGGGTCGATCCTGCGATGCTGCAAGCCGTGAGCCTGCCGCCCGAGCTGGAGGCGCCGGTGGGTGAATTGCCCACGCCCAATGTGGTGGAAGAAATCGTGTGCCTGGCGCAGGGCATCGTGAGCCTGCCGCCCGACGGCTTGCCGCTCAAGCAGCAGCTGGTGACCATCGAGCGCAGCCTGATCGAGCAGGCCCTGCAGCGAACCAACGGCAACGTGTCTCAGACGGCGCGGCTGCTGCACCTGCAACGCACGACGCTGATCGAGAAGATCCAGAAGTACGAGCTGCGCGTGGGCGAGACGCGCACCGGCTGATCGCCGGACGTTCGCGTCCTATCCGTGACGGCGCTTAGTTGGCGCGCGGCGGGACCACGATCGCGCCGCTATTGTTCGTGGTGGTCGACGGCGCTGCGTTGGGGCTGACCGGCGGCTGCACGCGAGGGTACTGCACGGAGCGCTCGCGTTCGCGCTCGGCGGCGGCTGCGGCACCCGTGGTGGCGGCGTTCTTTTGCATGGCCTCCAGGTAACGCTCACGCTGCAAGGTCACCAGGGCCTGGACGTCGCGATTGAGCTTGTCCACATTGCCCACCGCGCCCTTGAGCGCCTGAACGTCGCGGCTGAGGGCCTGGACGGCAGCGGCCTGGGCCTGCATGCGGCCATTCATGCCCTCGAACTGGCGCGCCAGATTCTGGTTGCCCGCAGCGACTTGTTCGGCGGTCTTGGTTGGGATCTGGCTGGCCAGCGTCTCCGATTGCTTGACGGTCTGGTCGATGCGTGCGCCGACCTCGCCAGTGGTGCGGGCCAGCACCTCGATTTGCGAGGCGAGCTTGCCCACCGATTCGTTGATGGTGTTCAGAGAACCCAGTCCTTCGTTCAGGGCAACAGCGCGCTGGGCGACGGCGAGCAAGGTGGCATCGAGCTGGTTGATGCGGCTGTTCATGCGGATGCCAGTGACGACGATGAACATCAGCGTCAGCAGCGTGACCAGCGTGACGATGCCCATGACGACATAGCTTTGCTTGCGCACGCTGTTTTGCGTGGCTTGCAAGGCATCGGTGGTGCGGTTCAAACCGGCGGCGACGCTGGCGGCGGCTTGCGCCCCGCGGTTGGCCAATTCGGCAGCGTCCAGGACCGCGCCAGCCAGTTCGTCCAGGCCAGCGAGCGAGGTGGCCGAAGCAGCCGTGGCTGCAGGCGCGGGGGTCGGTGGGGGCGCGGCAGCGGCAGTAGCCGCGGCAGCAGTGGCAACGGCGATGGCGGCGGAATCGGCTTCCGCTGCGGCTGCCAGGGCCGTCGCATCACCCGGCTCGACGACGTCGGCGAGTACGGGGGGCTGCGGCTGGAAGCCTGGGTCGCTCGGGGTGACCGCGGAGGCGGCGGTGTCGCCGGTGTCGGGGGTCGCGGGTGCGTTCATGGGTCTCTCCTGGATTCAGCGGGCGCGTTGGCCCGCAGGGGGCAGGCGATCGATTTCTTGGCCCACAGCGTCATTGCGTTCTCGCAGCTGCGCGATGCGTTGCCGGATGGCGCTGCTCAAGCCCGCGGGCTGCGTGCCGGTGGGTGTGTCGTCGATGTCTTGGGCGATCGGTTCTGGCTTGGGGACGTCGGGTTCGCGGGTGCCCCGGCGGGCCTGGCTGGCTTCCTCGCCACGACGCAAGGTGGCCTTCAGGCGCGCGGTGAGGTCTTGGCCGGCCTCGTCGTCTGGCTTGCGGGCCTTCTGGCTGGATGCCACATTGGTCCCGGGCTTGACCGAGACGGTGTGCGGCTTGCCGCTGCCGATGACGGCGGGAGGCGGGGGCGTTGGGGCGCTCATAGAGGGTGCCTGTAAAGGGTCAAGGGCGCGTCTGCAGGGCGATCGTGGCCGAGGGCTGGATCGACAGCCAGGTGCCCAAGCCTGCGGCCAGCGCCGCACTGAGAAGGACACCCCCAACCAGGATCACGCGGTTGCGGCGGGCCACGCTGTCGATCGCAGGAGCGGCCTTGCGCTGGCCCGCGACGGTCTTGCTGGCCAGTGGCTTGGCGGCGGCTCGGGCGGCGGGTCGGGCCAGGGGCCTGACGGTCGGTTTGGCCTGGGTGGTGCGCGCGGGCGTCTTCGCGCCGGTGGTGGGTTCGTCGCGACGCCAGAACGCGAGCCGCCAGCGACGGCGAGTCGGCTTGGATTCCTGGGTGACGGCCCACGGTGGCAGGGTCTCGGGTGGCTCGCGCAGAGCTTCACGCATGGCTTCGCGTGTGGCCTGGCTGCTGACAGAGGCGGGCATGCCCGCGACCTGGATGCGCCAGTGCAGCGCCTGTGCGCCCAGCACCTCCAGATTGCCGGTGACGGCGAAGTCACGGTCCTGGATCAGGGCGATGCGCAGATTGGCACCCGGCAGGTCATTGACCAGTCGTACCAGCAGCGCGAATTCGGCGCTGGAGAGGGTAGGGCTGTCGTGGACCACGAAGATATGAACCGGTCGCGCCGCGGCGGGATCACGGGTGATGACGTCAGACAGGGGCAGGTCGGCCAGCAGGTCGTTGACCTGCTGCACCAGCTTGTCGGAACTGCCAGGCAGGTGCGCCATCACCTTCACATGTTCGTGCTGGCGCAGGTCGCGCACGAGCAGACGGCTGTAGTGGTCCAGGGCGTCGCTGGAGGCGCTGGACAGAGCGATTGGACGACCTCCCTCCAAGAGGGCGCGGACCAGGGCCTTCATGCGCTTTTCGTCGTCCAGGCTGTAGTAGCCATTGGCTTCGGGCAGCGGCAGCGTGGCGGCGGTGGGTGACGGCTTCTTTTTCGTCATGGCGGCAAGCGTGGAAGATCAGATACGAACAATTCGGGCCATCAGGCGGGTACGGCGACTTCGTCGTCCTGCTCGAGGCGACGGCCATCGGCGTCGAAGCGCATGGTGGGCGGCACGACCGGGTGGGGGCGGCGCATGCCCGGGCGACCCGGCTGCGCACCTTCGAGACTGAACACATAGGCGATGACCTGGGCCACCGCGTGATAGAGGGACTCGGGCACGGGATGTTCGGCCTCGGTGGTGAAGTACAGGGCACGAGCGAGTTCGGGTGCGGCGAACAGGTGCACGCCGGCATTGGCCGCTTCTTCGCGGATCTTGGCGGCCATGAAGTCGCTGCCCTTGGCCACCAAGATGGGGGCGCCATTGCCGTTGGGGTCGTATTCGAGGGCGACGGCGAAGTGCTCGGGGTTGGTGATGACGACGTCAGCGTCTTTCACCCGTTGCAGCATGCGGGCATTGGCCATCTCGCGCTGACGCCGACGGATATGGGCCTTGACCTCGGGTCGGCCCTCCATGTCTTTCATTTCGTCCTTGATTTCCTGGTGCGTCATGCGCATGCGCTTCATGAAGCTGTGACGCTGCCAGGGCACGTCGATCAATGCGATCAGGCCCAGTGCCAAGGAAATGACCAGCGCCGACTGCAGCAGCAGGGTGCCAGCCAGGGCCATGGCCGGCTCCAGCGCCATGTCGCCGATGCGCAGGATGTCGTCCATGCGCAGGGCCAGACTGAGCCACAGGGCACCGCCCACGAGGACAAACTTCAGGATGGCCTTGCCCAGTTCGACCAGGGCGTGCGTGCCGAACATGCGCTTGAGGCCCTCGATGGGACTGAGCTTGGTGGCCTTCGGTGCAGCGGCGGCCGGCGAGAACATGAAGCCACCCGAGAGGCCGGCAGCCAGGACGGCCATGATCACGGTCAGGCCCATGACGGGCATGACCACGAGGAAGCCGTTGACCAACTGGTCGCCCAAGCTCGCGAGCATCAGAACAGGCGTGTCCAGGGTCTTGCGGTCGAACATGAAGCCACTGGCGAAATGCGTGGTCAGTCGCTGCGCCATCCAGCTGCCCATGAGGGTGATCAGCAGCAGCGCGCCGATCACGACGGCCGCAGCCGGCGCCTCGGTGGATCGGGCGATCTGACCTTCTTCGCGCGCCTTTTGTAGTCGGCGCGCGGTAGGTTCTTCGGTGCGTTCCTGGGCGCTGTTTTCAGCCACGCGGCACCCCCAGGAGTTCGCGCACAGTGGAAAAAGCTTGCACCCACATCCAGTCGATACGGCCAATGATGCTGCCCATAAAAGCGAGCAGCACGATGAAACCGACAGCGACCGAGGCCGGGAAGCCGACCGAGAAGATGTTCAGACTGGGGGCGGCGCGCGTGATCACGCCCACCCCGATGTTGACAAACAAAAGTGCCACCATGACCGGCAGCGACATCAGCACCGCGCCCAGGAACATCATGGAGCTCCAGCGAAGCAGCAGGCCCATGCTTTCGGGCGAGAAGATGCTGGTGCCTATGGGCAGGGTGTGAAAGCTCTCGACGATCATGCCCAGGAGGATCACGTGGCCCCCCACGCCGACGAAGATCAGCGAACCCAGCACGATCAGGAATTGCGAGATCACGGGCACGTTACCCATGTTCGGATCCATCAGGTTGGCCATGGACAGGCCCATGGAGGTGGCGATGGCCTGGCCGCCCACCACCATGGCGGCGACCACCATCTGCAAGATCAGGCCGGCGATGGCACCAATGGCCAGCTGGTTGATGATTTCCTTGAGGCCCGCAGCCGACACCGGGTCGATCACCGGCCAGGTGTGCATCGGGTAGACCATCCAGGCCAGCACGATGGCCAGCAAAACACGAAACCGCACGTTGAAGGCGCGCAGGGCAAAGACGGGGGCCGTGACCATCAGGGCCGAGATGCGCAGCATCGGCCAGAGGAACGTGTAGAACCTCGCGACGACGTCGGCTGCCAGCAACTCCATGGCCCAGGCCCTCGCTGCCCGATTACCCGAACAGCGCGGGAATGCGCTGAAAGATGGCGCGGGTGAATTCCACCAGGGTGCCCAGCATCCAGCTGCCAAACAGCAGGATGGCCAGACCCATCGCGATCACCTTGGGGATGAAACTGAGCGTCATCTCGTTGATCGAGGTGGCCGCCTGCACGATACCAATCACCAGACCCACGATCAGAGCCACGCCCAGAAGGGGTGCGCTGACCAGGAGCGTGGCCCACAGGGCCTGCCGTCCGATGTCTACGACCATGGCTGAATCCATTGCTTGACTCCGTTGTGCGTGTGGGGGCTAGGGCATCACGAAACTGGATGCCAGCGAACCCATGATCAGGGCCCAGCCATCGACCAGCACGAACAGCATCAGCTTGAACGGCATGGAAATCATCATGGGCGACAGCATCATCATGCCCATGGACATGAGCACGCTGGCCACGATCAGGTCGATCACCAGGAAGGGGATGTAGATCAGGAAACCGATGGTGAAGGCGCTTTTGAGCTCGGAGGTCAGAAAGGCGGGCACCAGGGTCATGAAGGGAATCTCGCCGGGCGTGGCCACGGCGCCCTTGCGCGAAATTTCCATGAAGAGGGCGATGTCGTCTTCACGGGTTTGTTTGAGCAGGAAGGCGCGTACGGGTTGTTCGGCCGCGCCCAGCGCTTGCTCGAACGCCATCTTGCCGTCCATGTAGGGGACCAGGGCGGTGCGATAGACCTCTTCGAAGATGGGGGACATCACGAAGAGCGTGAGAAACAGGGCCAGTCCGGTGAGGACCAGGTTGGGGGGGGTCTGTCCGGTGCCCAGCGCCTGCCGCAGGATGGACAGCACGATGATGATGCGCACGAAGGCCGTCAACATCAGCAGCGCCGAGGGCAGCAGCGTCAGCGACGTCATGAGCGCCAGCAGCTGCAGGCTCAGGCTGTATTGCTGGCCCTGCGGGGTCTGGGTCACGTTGATGCCTGGCAGACCGGCGGCGGGCGCGGCCCAGCCCAGTGCGGGCAGGGCGGCGAAGGCCACCAGCACGATCACCGGCAACAGGCGAGCGAGGCGAGCGGTCACAGGTCAGGCTCCGGCGGGAACGTGGCGGGACCTTGCGGCGGCAGCGGCGCGCCCGCGTCGGCGGCGCGCCAGGTGCCCAGGGGCGTGATCTGCGCCGGGGTGATGCCCACGAGCACCTCGCGGCCGTCGCAGCGCACCAGGGCGATCTTCATGCGCGCACCCAGAGCCAGCGTCTCGACTACCCGCAGGCGCTGCTCGCGCCGGGTGAAGGTCGAAGACAGCTGCAAGCGCTTGATCGCCCACAACAGCCCGAGCAGCAAGCCCACGACCAGCGCGAAGCTCAGGAGGTACTGCACGATGCTGCCCCAAGATGCATTCATGATGGTCAGGCGGTTAGAGCGACTCGAGCCGCTCGTTGGCGGGGACCACGCGCGTCAGGCGAATGCCATAGCGCTCGTTGACCAGCACCACCTCGCCCTGGGCGACGATGGTGTTGTTCACGAGCAGGTTCAGCGGCTCGCCGGCGATGCGATCGAGTTCGACCACGCTGCCCTGCGTCAGGCGCATCAGGTCGCGGATCTTGATCGTCGCGCGGCCCACTTCTACGGACAAGGTGACCGGGATGTTTTGCAGCACGTCCGGATGGATCTGCTTGCTGGGGTCGCCGGTTTCGGCGACAGCGGTGTCTTCGGGGGTGGTGCTCATGGCATCGTCCTTCAGGGAAATCGGGTCAGCGTTCGGAGACGCTGGGGGCGGGTGCGACGGGCTTGACCATCATCACGGCTGCGTTGTTGCCGAGAGAGCCCACTTCCACATCGAACACCGGCTTGTCGCCGACCGTCATGCGGGCGTGGTCGGGCTTGCGAAATGGCAGCGTGTCACCGACCTGCAGGCTTTGCAGTTCGGCCATGCTGATCTCCAGCTTGCCCAGTGACACCTGAGCCTCGACGCTGGCGTCCTGCACGGCATAGGCCAGTTGGTCGCGCCAGATCTTGTCGGATTCTTCGTTGCCATCGCCACTTTGCAGGCGGCTGCGAAGCAGGTCGCGAATCGGCTTGAGCGACATGTAGGGAATGACCATGTCGATGAAGCCGGCGCTGGCGGTGCTGGATTCGGCCTCGAAGCGACTGAGGACGACCAGGTCGTTCTCGTCGGCGATCTGGGCGAACTGCGGGTTGATCTCCGAGCTCACATGCTCGAATTCGATCGGGGTGAGGGGGCCCCAGGCTTCCTTGAAGGAGCGAAACAGGATCTGCAGGATCAACTTGACGATCCGCGTCTCGGTGGGTGTGAACAGGCGGCCCGGGGGCAGTTGGCCCACACCGCGGCCGAAGCCACCAAAAAAACTATCGAGCGAGCTAAAGATCACGGCCGGCTCGATCACGGCCATCGAGTAGCCGCGCAGCGGGTTGACCCGCAGGATGTTGACGGACAAAGGCGCGCGCAGGTCTTTCAGGTAATCACCGAAACGCATGATCTGTGCACGCGTCGGGTTGATACGCGGGCTCACGCGCAGCACCTCGAGCATGCCCAGTCGGAACAGTCGGATGAAGCGCTCGTTGACCATGTCGATGGACACGAGGTTCACGCCGAGGCTGCTGTCCTCCGCGGCCAGGTCATGGCGCTGAACGGACAGGCCGGTGTTGTAGCCGTCGCCTTCGGTCGGCGTCGTGCGCACGGATTCCGTGAGCGCAGCGAGTTCCTCGGGGGACAGCAGGGGCTGGGTGGCCATGGGGCGCTTGCCTGAAGTGCGTTGCGGGTCGGGCGCAGTTACTGAACGATGAAGTTCGTGAACATGACTTCTTCGATGCCGCCAAAGTCTTCGAACTTCTGCAGCGTCGCGTTCATCTCGTCACGGATCTTCTCGGCCAGGCGCTTGCGAAAGTCCGGCTGGTCAATCTCTTCGGCCTTGGTCTGGCGCATCACGTCCAGGGTGACGGATCGCAAGGCGAACTCGTGCTTCTTGACGTTGGCGATGACGCGGTCGTCATAGCGGGTCATCAGGGCGACCTTGATCTGCATGACCCTCTTGGATCCGGACAGATTGGCCACCATGTCTTTGTCCATCTCGTGGTAGCGGTATTCGAAGCGCTGCATCTCGGCAGACGTCTTGGACACCGGCTTGGGCGCGCTGGCACCGGCGGCGGCGGGCTTGCCCTGGCCGTCGTCCTTGCCGCCCTTGGCTTCGGCGCCCTTGCCGTCTTTGCCTTCGCCCTCGCCACCCTTGCCCTCCTTGTTGGCGGCTTCGAGTGCGGCCAGGGCGGCGGCGGCGGCTTTCTTGTCCTTGCTGTCAAAAAAGCCGGTGGCGAACAAGGTGCCGCCGACGGCTGCGACCAGCAGCACCAGCAGCACCACGCCTGCGACGATGATCATCAGGATGGGACTTTTCGGTTTGCTCTCTTCTGCTTCGACGACTTCTTCTGCCACTTTGCGTACTCCTTAAATCAAACCAGCACGTCCCAGCCATCTCCTGGGCCACGCAGACGGGGCTGCATGGCGGGGGCAGAGGCGGCTACGACGCCGGGGTCGGCGTTGTCGGGTCCCTGCGGCTCACGGGCGTGCCAAGGTGTCGGATTTCCGCCAGTTTGCTGGCTTCGTCCGCTTCCGACATTCAACCCCGCAATGTCCATGCCAGCGTTGGCCAAGACCTCGCGCAGGCGGGGCAGGCCGTCGTTCAGCAGGTCGCGCGTGGCCGGGTTGGTGGCTCGGAACGAGGCGTCTAGCGCGCCCGAGCGCAGGGCCAGGTCGACCTCCACCTCGCCGAGCTTGGCCGGCTTGAGCAGCAGGCGCACTTCCCAGTTTCCGCGCTCGATCTGGGCGATCACGCGCTGGGCCAGGGCTTCACCCAGGCGCTGACTGAGTTCCTGGTAGCCGGCGGTGCGGGGGCTCGTGGGGGTGGGCGCTGCGGCGTCCTCGCTGGCGGCTTGGCCGCCTGCGCCGGCACTCTGGCCGTTGCCGGCACCGGTTCCGGCGCCCGCACCTGCCCCCCCTAGCGCATGACTGCCGGTGTCCAGGCGCGTTGCGCCCGGTTCGTCCCACAAGGTGTCCAGACTCTCCAGATCCTGGATGTCCAGCGTGAGGATTTCCACCGGCATGTCGGCGGTCTGCATCGACGCCTGCCAGGCGGGGGCGTTGGCATCCGGGCGGGCGCCTCGCACGACGGTCTGGGCCGCAGCCAGAAAGGCTTGGGGCAGGGGCGTGGTCGCTGCTTGAGCGGGGTCCACGGCGCCGGGGGCGGGCGCGTCGCCCGTGAGCCTGGCCGCCTGCTGGGATTGCAGCCAACTTGCCGCGGTGACGGCCGCAGCCGCTGCCGCGGCCCCGTCGGGATCGAGCGGCAGCCCGGGCGTGGCCGGTGTGACGGGCGTACCCGGGGGCAGGCCCGGGACCCAGGTGCCAGGCGCACCGGCAGCCCCCAGGACGAGCCCGGTGCTGGGGCTGACCGGCAGGGCCATGACACCGGTGGGAATCTGGATTGGCAGCAACGCCTGGGCCTGCACCTGGGCCTGGGTGGCATCGGAGAACAGCCAGGCGACCACGTCGTCGTCCAGGCCCTGGGCCTTGGCGAAGGCGGCCAGGCTGTCTTGGTCCGGACCGCCGTGGGGGGAGGTGACCACTTCCAGGGTCGGGCCCAAGGCCACGGTCTGCAGGGGCAGGGCGCCGGCGGCAAGGTTTTGCCCGGCGGGCAGCAGGGACTGGGCGTTTGCCAGTTGGTCGGCGAAGCGTTCGCCGCCGTCGGGAACACCGATGGCCATGCCGGCGGCCTGCTCGCCCGGGGCGCCAGCGCTGGAGGGATCGATGGAAAGTGGGGTCATGAGCATGTGAAACGGCACCGTGCAAAAACAGGGTTGGGGCGGCGGGTTGGCCGCTTTGCCCCTCCTCTCTGCAAGAACCGTGACCGGACAGAACTTGCCGTGGGCGCCGGGTCGCCCGATCTGTCGGTTTCGGATGGCACGAGCTTTGCGTGACCGGATCGAATCCTGCGTAAAACCGATCATGAGCCTCGCTTCACTGTCAACGATCCGACAGGGCCTGTCCCAATACGACAGGTCGGGCTTGGCCATTCCGGCGGTGGTGATCCTGATCATCGCCATGCTGGTCCTGCCGCTGCCACCGCTGCTGCTGGACATCCTGTTTACTTTTAACCTACTGGTGGGTTTGGTGGTGATCATGATCGCCATCAGCACCCGCAAGCCGCTGGAGTTCTCGTCCTTCCCCTCGGTGCTGCTGTTTGCCACCATGCTGCGGCTGGCGCTGAACGTGGCCTCGACCCGGGTGGTGCTGGTCCACGGTCATGAGGGCCACGAGGCCGCCGGCAAGGTGATTGCCGCCTTTGGCGAATTCGTGATCGCCGGCAATTACGTGGTGGGCTTCATCATTTTTGTGATTCTGACCATCGTGAACTTCGTGGTGGTAACCAAGGGCGCCAGCCGCGTCTCCGAGGTCAATGCCCGCTTCACCCTGGACGCCATGCCCGGCAAGCAGATGGCGATCGATGCCGACCTGAATGCCGGCGTGATCGATCAGGAAACGGCCAAGCGCCGCCGCGAGGAGCTGTCGCAGGAGTCGGACTTCTTCGGCTCGATGGACGGTGCGTCCAAGTTTGTCAGTGGCGACGCGATCGCCGGCATCCTGATTCTGTTGATCAACCTGATTGGCGGCATCGCCATCGGCCTGGGCCAGCACAACATGCCGCTGGGCGAAGTGGGCCGCGTCTACACGCTGCTGGCGATCGGTGACGGCCTGGTGGCCCAGATCCCGGCGCTGTTCCTCTCGCTGGCCACCGCCATCATCGTCACCCGCGTCACCACCTCGGAGTCGGTGACCGAGCAGGCGGCGTCGCAGCTGGCCAATCCCTCGGCGCTGTTCATCGCCGCCGGCATCCTGGGCCTGCTGGGTCTGGTGCCCGGCATGCCGCACGCCGTCTTCCTCACCCTGGGCGCCGCCGCTGCGGCCGTGGGCCTGGTGATGGTGGACCGCAAAGAAAAATCGCGCACCGCCGAGGCGGCGGGTGCTGCGCCGACGATCGACGCGCCCAAGGAACTCGATTGGGACGATGTGGAATCGGTCGATCTGATCGGCCTGGAGATCGGCTACGGCCTGATCCCTCTGGTCAATCCCGACACCGGCGGACAGCTCATGACCCGGGTCAAGGGCGTGCGCAAGAAACTGTCTTCAGAGCTGGGCTTTCTGGTCTCGCCAGTGCGTATTCGTGACGTCTTGAGCCTGGAGCCCGACAGCTACCACATCGTGTTGCACGGTGTGGTGCGCGCACGTGGCACGGTCAAGGCCGGCCGCGAACTCGCCATCAACCCCGGCAGCGTCTACGGCAAGCTCGAGGGCACCCCCACGCGCGAGCCGGCCTTCGGCCTGGAAGCGGTGTGGATCGACCCGAGCCAGCGCGATATGGCGCGCACCCTGGGCTACACGGTGGTCGATGCCGCCACCGCCATCGCCACCCACATGAACAAGGTGCTGCGTGACAACTCGGCCGAACTGCTCTCGCACGACGAGACGCAAAAGCTGCTGGACAAACTGGCCGCGCGCCATCCCAAGCTGGTGGAAGAACTCGTGCCGGGCAAGCTGCCCCTGGGCGTGGTCACCCGCACGCTGCAAAACCTGCTGACCGACGGCGTGCCGATTCGCGATATGCGCACGGTGGCCGAGGCCCTGCTCGAAGCCAGCGCGCGCACGCAAGACCCCGACATCCTGACCACCATGGTGCGACCCAAGCTGGGACGCATGATCGTGCAAAGCCTGATCGAGTCGAGCGACACGCTGCAGGTCATGACCCTGGCCCCGCAAGTCGAACAGTTGCTGCACAACGTGCTGCAGCAAGGTGCGCCTGGCGTGCCGCCGGTGCTCGAGCCGGGCATGTCCGAAAGCCTGTTCAACGCGCTGCGTGACAGCGCGCGCAAGGTGGAAGACACCGGCGTGGCCGCCGTCTTGGTGGTCGCGCCCTCGATCCGCCCGTGGCTGTCGCAGGCCGTGCGCCATCGCATCAGCGACCTCACCGTGCTGTCCTACAGCGAGATCCCGGACGACCAGGCGGTCAAGGTGGTGTTCACCGTCGACGCCGAATTCAAGTCCCAACGACAAGCCGTTTCCTGAAAGCCCTGAGCCATGCAACTCAAACGCATTCTCGCCAAAGACAGCCGCACCGCCATGGACCTCGCCATGGCGCGTTACGGGAAGGACGTGCTCGTCGTCTCCAGCCAAAGCGTGGCCGGCCAGATCGAACTGGTGGTGGCGCTGGATGTCGCGCCGCAGCCGGCGCCGGCACCGGTGGCCTCACGCGAACCCAGCGCCTTCACCCAGGCCTTCCGCCGCGCACTCGGCCCCATGCCCGAGCCCGAGCCGATGGAGCCAGAGGAGGAGCCGGTGCTGACCGCCGCCGACGTGCTGGCCAAGCGCAAGGTCGTGGCGGCGCCCGCGCCGACGGTGGCCCCCGCACCGGTTGCTGCACCTGTGGCCGCACCCGCACCCGCACCCGCACCTGTGGCCGCATCGGTAGCGGCCCCTGCGCCGGTGGTCGACGATGGCCGCGGCCGCGAAGTGGTGGATGTGGTGCGTCGCGAGATCGCGGCGTTGCGCAAAGAATTTGCTCTGGGCCGACAGGTCCAGGCCTGGCAGGACGGCCGTGCGTGGCCGCCCGGCGTGCGACCGGTGGTCGACGCCTTGCAAGACGCGGGTGTGCCCGCCGGCTTGCGCGCGCTTTTGTCGGATGGTTTGCAGGAATCCGAAGACGCGCCTGGCGCCTTGGCCAGCATGCGCGAGGTGATGGAGGGCGCGCTTACCGGCATGCCCACCGCCACCATCGGCCGTGGCCTGCACGCCATCTGCGGCCCCTCGGGCGCCGGCAAGACGCTGATGGTGACGCGCCTGGCGCGTGTCGCCGCGATGCATCTGACGCCGCAGCGTGTGGCCCTGATCGCCTTCAACGACGGGCGCAGCGGCGCCTGGAGCCAGACCCGCGTGCTGGCGGCGCAAGCGGGCGTGTCCTGCTGGCGCGCCGGTGACGTGGCCACGCTGCGTCTGCTGGTCGAGGAACTGCGCGAGCGCACCGTGATCCTGATTGACACCGCGGGCGCCGACCCGCAGGCCCAAGCAGCGTTGCTGCAGTCTGCGGACCTGGGCATCGAGACGCACCTGCTGCTGCCGGCCGATGCGTCGATCGGCAGCGTCAAGCGCCTGCTCGCCACGGGCAACACCTGGCGCAGCCTGATGGTGGGCAAGGTCGACGAAAGCCATTCGCCCTGGCCGCTGTTGCAGGCGCTGTGCGATCAGCGTGTGCCGGTCTCGTGCATGGCCGCCTCGGGCGACGTGCAGGCGCAGGCCCGACCCTTCCAGGCTCGCAGCCTGCTCGATGCCGCCTTCGATCGTCTGCGCAGCGACCTGTCGCTCGCGGCGCCAGCCGCCGTGTCGATGGGTGCGCGCGTCGCCCCGGCTTCTCGTCCCGTATCCTCCCTGTCTGAAAGCGTTGCATGAGCACTCCCTTGCGCACTCCTCAGGTCATCGGCGTCGCCAGCGGCAAAGGCGGGGTCGGCAAGACCACCGTCGCCGTGAATTTGGCGGCGGCTCTGGGCCAGCGCGGTCATCGCGTCTTGCTGCTTGATGCGGACCTGGGCATGGCCAACGCGCAGGTGGCCCTGGGCGTGCGCAGCCCCCTGAACATCAGCCACCTGTTATCGGGTGAGAAGACGCTGCAGGAGCTGCTGGTCCCCGCTGCACCCGGCGTGCAACTGGTGCCCGGTGCCTCGGGTCTGCGTGACATGGCGGCCCTGGACATGAGCCAGGTCGCCACCATCATTCATGCCTTCGACGGGCTGCAAGAATCCGTCGACTACCTGGTCGTGGACGTGGCTGCGGGCATCTCGCCTTCGGTACTGACCTTCATGGCCGCGTGCCAGCGACGTATCGTGGTGCTGCAAGACCAACCGGCTGCCATCGCCGACGCCTACGGCCTGATCAAGGTGATGACGCAGGACCAGGACCTCGAGGAAATCTACCTGGTGGCCAACGCCGTGCAAGGCGATGCCCACGGACAGCAACTGGGCCAGTTCGTCAACGACGTGACGGTGAAGTTTCTGGGGCGCACCATCAAGTACCTCGGTTGCGTGGGCGCCGATGACATCGTGCAGCAGGCCCAGCGCAAATACCGCACCGTGATGGACTTCGCCCCGAGCAGCCGCGCCGCGTCTGACCTGCGTCGGCTGGCGCAGGCGCTGGAGAAATTGCCCCCGCTGCAAGAGCCCGGTGGCCAAATGCAGTTCTTCATGGAGCGCATGCTGCAAGCGCAGCAGGCCGCGACCTGAGGACGCACG
>Ga0315902_10000682_pt1 | contig 57048 bp, 50 predicted proteins | sample LakEriMetagenome_9_FD_203523 | JGI IMG/M metagenome (GOLD analysis project Ga0315902, IMG submission 203523) | Freshwater fungal communities from buoy surface, Lake Erie, Ohio, United States - Buoy 12 MA117 | ecosystem: Environmental > Aquatic > Freshwater > Lake > Lake biofilm | place: USA... | reverse complement strand
TGTTTTTCCCATCATATCAACAATTGTGAAATTACCATTGCCTCCTTTCACGAAAATATTATCGACGGAAGGATTTGGGTAAACAGCAACATTCGAATTGATTTCTTCTGAAATTCCTGCTGTAGGAAGAAGAACTTTATCGATCACGTGCACCACTCCGTTGTCAGCTGTAACATTAGCAGAAGTTACCATAGCGTCATTTACCATAACACCGCTAGTTACATCAATTACAATAGAACCTCCATTAAGTGTTGTTACACTTCCGTTCGTTAGATCAGTGGATAGCACTGTACCTGAAACCACGTGGTAAAGTAAAATACTCCCAAGATTTGGTAATGCAAGTAAACCTGCTGTGTTCGTGTTCAATGCAGTTGCAAGATTGTCAAATGCTGTATTGGTTGGTGCGAAAACAGTGAATTCAGAAAACGGATCTGTTAACGCAGGAAGCAATTCCGCAGTGATCACTGCAGTAGCCAAAGTACTGAATCCGTTATCCAATGCTACATCGACAACTGTTTCAGCAGGAAGCACAACTTTGTTCAGAACGTGAACAACACCATTGTCAGCCGGCACATCAGCAAGGATTACCTGAGCATGATTAACGTATACACTTCCTGTTGAAGTCTTTGTAAGTTTCAACGTATTCGTCGTGCTCAAAGGTGATACAACAGCTCCATTTGTAATACCAGCAGCCAATACTTCCGTTCCAAGGACATGATATGTTAGAACATCCGCCAAATTAGGCAAAGCCAAAAGACCTGCTGTATTCGTGTTCAGTGCAGCTGCAAGTTGATCGAATGCTGCGTTGTTCGGTGCAAATACTGTCAGTGTTGAGAAAGGATTCGTTAACGCAGGAAGCAATTCCGCAGTGATCACTGCAGTAGCCAAAGTGCTGAATCCGTTATCCAATGCTACATCGACAACTGTTTCAGCAGGTAGTACAACTTTGTTCAAAACGTGAACAACACCATTGTCAGCCGGCACATCAGCAAGGATTACCTGAGCATGATTAACGTAGACACTGCCTGTTGAAGTCTTTGTAAGTTTCAACGTATTCGTCGTGCTCAAAGGTGATACAACAGCTCCATTTGTAATACCAGCAGCCAATACTTCCGTTCCAAGGACATGATATGTTAGAACATCCGCCAAATTAGGCAAAGCCAAAAGACCTGCTGTATTCGTGTTCAGTGCAGCTGCAAGTTGATCAAATGCTGCGTTATCCGGAGCAAATACTGTCAGTGTTGAGAAAGGATTCGTTAACGCAGGAAGCAATTCCGCAGTGATCACAGCAGTAGCCAAAGTACTGAATCCGTTATCCAAGGCAACATCAACTACTGTTTCGTTTGACAGAATTACTTTGTTTATAGAATGTACCACACCATTATCAGCGAAAAGATCTGCGGCATTTACCATTGCGTGGTTGGCGTAAACAGAACCTGACGATGTTTTGGTTAATTTAATAGTATTTACAGGATTCAATGGTGTAACAATTGCTCCATTGGTCACATTGGCAGCAGGAACTTCTGTACCCAATACGTGGTACAATAAGATATCTGAAAGGTTTGGCAATGCCAGTAAGCCCGTTATGTCTGTATTCAGGGATGCCGCAAGATCAGCGAAAGCTGCGTTGTCCGGAGCAAATACTGTAAGAGTAGCAGTGTTACTTTGCAATGCAGTTACCAAGCCTGCCTGCTGTAAGGCTGCTGCCAGGGATGTGTGGTTAGGGCTTGTGGCAATAACGTTGTTGTAAACGTTAGTTTGTCCGAAGGACGATAGCGATGAGAGGGTGAGGATTAATCCTCCGAGAGCTGCTCTCGTTCTTAAAAAGTAAATGATTTTTTTCATGTTTATTTTGTTTAATAAATTACTACTAAACATTAAACAAAAAGTTCTGAAAAAAGTTCTCTGACTAGTTCATAAAAAATATAAATAGCTGAACATTAATTATATTATAATTAATTCTTTAAACAAATTTTTTGAAGATCACACTGGCAATATGTCCTCCGAAACCGAAAGTATTACTCATTGCAAACGTCATCTCTTTTATTTCGAATTTGTTCATAGGAAAATGAAAGAGATGCTTAAATTCAGGTTCTATTTCTGTCGTATTGATTGTTGGAGGCACAATTCCTTCACGGAGAGCCATTACGCAGGCAATGCCTTCGATCGCTCCTGCAGCACCTAAAAGGTGGCCGGTCATGGATTTGGTCGCAGACACGGCTAGCGACTTGCGTTCACCAAAGACTCGTTTCGCTGCGATCAATTCTGAATTATCACCCAGCGGTGTTGAAGTTGCATGCATGTTGATGTGATCGATCTGATCGGCAGAGATCCCTGCTTCCCTCAATGCTTCCTTCATACCCAATACTGCGCCATCTCCTTCAGGATGTGTCCCGGTCAGGTGATATGCGTCCGCTGCCATACCGCCGCCAACTACCTCTCCGTAAATTGTCGCTCCTCGGTTTACTGCGTGTTGGTATTCTTCGAGGATCAGAGCTCCGGCACCTTCACCCATGACAAATCCGTCACGACTGACATCAAATGGTCTGGATGCTGTTTCGGGAGAATCATTTCTGGTTGAAAGGGCTTTAGCTGAGGAGAAACCACCGATTGCAGCTTCATTGATAGCTGCTTCTGATCCACCTGTAATGATCATGTCAGCTTTATCCCATTTTATATAGTTAAATGCCTCTATGATCGCGGTATTGGAAGTCGCACAGGCCGAAACCGGACAAAAATTCACACCGCGCAAGCCGTACTTTATGGAAATGATCCCGGATGCGATATCGACAAGAATTCGAGGGATAAAGAATGGTGTGAAGCGAGGCGTACCATCTCCTTCACAGAATTCCCTCATCTGATCCTGAAAGGTTTGTATGCCACCGTTACCAGAACCCCAAATCACACCTATTCTGTCTTTGTTTAACTTCTCAAAATCCACATTTCCATGGCGTACCGCTTCGTCCACAGCAACTAAAGCATATTGAGAGAACGGATCATATTTGCGCAATTCCTTTACGTCAAAATGATCTTTGGGATCAAACCCTTTCAGTTCGCAAGCAAAATTCACCTTGAATTTCGAAGTGTCAAACTTTGTTATCGCTGCAGCGCCGCTGACTCCATTTTTGAGGTTTTCCCAGTATTCGTTTAGATTGTTTCCGATCGGAGTAAGCGCACCAATTCCAGTTATTACAACTCTTCTCATTGTGAATGGTTAAATGTATTATTTGAAGTGGATGTGATCTGTTCAGAGGAAACCGAGTTCTAGTTTCGCTTCTTCACTCATCATGTCTTTATCCCAAGGTGGATCGAAAACGATATTGACCTTAACGCCTGTTATCTCTTCAATGGTTGATACTTTATCCTCTACCTCTTTTGGGAGTGACTCAGCCACAGGGCAATTCGGCGAGGTTAATGTCATTTCGATCTCCACAAATTTATCTTCATCAATTCGTACCTCATAGATCAAGCCAAGTTCAAAAATATCGACAGGTATTTCAGGATCATAAATTGTTTTAAGGACCTCAACGACTTTGTTTTCTATTTTGATTATATCTTGTTCCATTTCAGACTATTCGTTTTTCAATTGTGTAAGGGCTGTTAATTTCATCTTTTTGACCATGCTGGACAATCCGTTCGCTCTTGTCGGCGAAAGATGTTCTTGCAAGCCAATGTCTCTGATGAAATGAAGGTCAGTCTTTGCTACTGTTTCAGGCGATTCATTATTCATCACGCGGATTAACAGACCAATAATCCCTTTTGTAATTATGGCATCAGAATCCGCTGAAAAATGCATTTTTCCATCAACAATGCTTGAATCGAGCCATACTCTTGACTGACAGCCTTCAATGAGCCTGTCATCCGTTTTTTTTAGAGGATCAATAAGTGGGAGTTCCTTCCCCAATTCAATGATGTATTCGTATTTTTCCATCCAGTCATCATAGACAGCGAATTCGTCAATGATCTCTTTTTGTTTTTCCTCGATCGTCATGTTCTGCGATTACTTCAGCATTTGAATACTGCGTTCAACTGCTTCAATGAATGTATCAACTTCTTGTCGTGTATTGTAAAAGGCAAAAGATGCTCGCACTGTTCCCGGTATCCCGAAAAAATCCATCAAAGGTTGTGTGCAATGATGACCGGTTCTAACCGCAATTCCTTGTTTATCAAGTAGAGTGCCGATATCAAATGGGTGGATATCCTTGTGAACAAATGAAACGACTGAGGTTTTGTTCCTTGCCTCACCAATTATTTGAACTCCTTCGAAGGTGTCCAGCATGTCCTGTGCGTAATCTGCCAGTTCTTTCTCATGGCGCATGACGGTTTCAATATCAAGACCTGAAAGGAATTTGATCGCTTCTCCCAAACAGATTCCTCCGGCAATATGAGGTGTTCCTGCCTCGAATTTGAATGGAAGTTCATTATATGTCGTCCGCTCAAATGTTACTCTGGAGATCATGTCGCCCCCCCCTTGATAAGGAGGCATTCTGTCCAACAAGTCTTCTTTGCCATAAAGAACACCTATACCTGTTGGACCAAAAACTTTGTGACTTGAAAAAACAAAGAAATCGCAATCCATGTCCTTAACGTCCACAGGCATATGCTGAATGGACTGTGCACCATCCACCAGAATCTTTGCTCCTACAGCATGTGATTTCTGGGCGAGTTCTTTTACGGGATTAATTGTGCCAAGAGTATTCGAAATATGAGTGACAGCAACTAGTTTTGTTTTATTACTGAGTAATTTATCGAATTCTTCAATGATCAATTCACCTTTCTTGTTGATCGGCGCAACCTTCAGTATGAGTCTTTTTCGTTCACAAAGCATTTGCCATGGGACAATATTCGAATGGTGTTCCATTGCCGTAATGAGGATCTCGTCTCCTTCTTTAAGCAATTCACCAAACGAAAAAGCAACAAGATTGATACTATCTGTCGTTCCTTTTGTGAAGATAATTTCTTCTGATTTTCTGGCATTTATAAATTTCTGAATGATCCGCCGAGCTTCTTCGTATTCTGTTGTTGCCTTTTGGCTCATGAAGTGAACTCCGCGATGAATGTTGGCATTATCCTTAGAGTAATACCTATTGATCGCATCTAGAACTACTTGTGGTTTTTGTGAAGTCGCACCGTTATCAAAGTATATAAGGTTCTTCCCGTAGATCAACTGGCGAAGTGCAGGGAACTGTTCGCGAATTTCCCTAACACTGAATGGTTTTCTTGTTCCGTCTGACATAATTCGTTGCAAAGATACAAAAAGCGTTATTTTGAATTATTCTAAACAAAGGAAATTATCTAAATGTTTTTGTTTTCATTTTTACCCAAAAGCATCAGAAACTCCTCGTTGCCGTCTCCGCCAAGAATAGGAGAAGGTATGTGGTCCTTGTATTCTAGATTGTTAAGCTTTCCACATTCTATTATTTTTTCAATCACCTCCGGATACAGACTTTTGTTCTTAACGATCCCGCCTTTGGCAATATTCTCTTTTCCTACTTCGAACTGAGGTTTTACTAGAACCATTACAATGGCACCGGGTTTTAGAAAACTATGTATGAAAGGAAAGATCTTTTCGAGCGATATGAAGGACACATCTATAACACATCCATCGACAACCTCAGGGATCAGTTTGCCGCTTAACTCTCTGACATGTGTCTTTTCAAGATTGATTACGCGCTCATCTGATCTTAATCGCTTGTGCAGTTGGTCTTTTCCAACATCTACACAATAGACTTTAGAGGCTTCATTCTTCAACAGAACTTCCGTAAAACCGCCTGTTGATGCACCGATATCCAGAAAGATCCCTTTGGCAACGGGCAGGTCCCATTTTTCAAGTGCAGCTATCAGTTTCAAAGCTCCCCTTGACACCCAAGGAATTTCTTCTGCGATCATCTCTATCTTGCAGTCAATCGGAAACTTTTTCCCGGTCTTGGTTATTAGCTTTCCGTCGATTCGAACACCGGTTTCGCGAATAATCTGTTCCGCCCGAACTCTAGAGCTGACAAGCCCTCGTTGAATTAAAAGTTTATCTAGGCGTTCTTCCATTTTGTAAAGGTAGAAATAAACAGGGGTGGGGAATGTAAATTCGCTTTAATTATTGCCATTTCGGATCGCAGAATTCCGAATTCAACGTATCTTTGTAATTTAAAAACTAGAAGTGAAATCGATCTATATTACACGCCGAGAAACGTTCAATGCTGCCCACAAGTTATGGAGGGAGGATTGGTCTGAGGAAAAGAACTGGGAAGTTTTCGGGAAATGCAGTAATAAGAACTGGCACGGCCATAATTTTTCGATCTACGTAACTGTAAAGGGAGCGCCGAGTGAAGAGACCGGATTTGTTATCAACCTCAAGGACCTTAGTAAATTGTTAAAGGAGTTGGTTGTTGAACCTTTGGATCATAAGAACCTCAATATGGATGTCCCATTTTTAAAAGGAATGTTGGCATCAACTGAGAATATGGCTATTCAGATCTGGGACAGGATCAACGATCCTATCGCGAAGGCCGGGGGGGAACTTGTTAAAATCAAACTGGTGGAGACAGAGAATAATTACGTGGAATACTACGGAGGAAGAGAACCATTCTAACTTTATTTTGTTTTTTACGTAAGAGCAAAACGAATACATGAATTACGACGATAAAATAACAAAGGATCTTTCCGGTATCTACGAGAGTGTCCTCACACAGATAGGGGAAGATCCGACAAGGGAAGGACTTCTGAAAACGCCTGAACGAGTTGCAAAGGCAATGCAGTTCCTGACACACGGTTACGAGATCAACCCGGACGATCTCGTAAATCAGGCGATCTTTCATGAAGAGTATTCTGAAATGCTAATTGTCAAGGACATTGAGGTTTATTCGCTTTGTGAACATCACATGCTTCCTTTCTTCGGAAAGGCCCACGTTGCATACATTCCTGACGGGAAGATCGTAGGATTGAGCAAGATTCCGCGTGTTGTTGACGCCTATTCGCGTAGACTTCAGGTACAGGAGCGTTTGACAATTGAAATAAGAGATTGTATACAGCGAACACTCAATCCCAAAGGAGTTGCTGTTGTAATTGAGTGTGCCCACATGTGCATGCAGATGCGTGGTGTTCAAAAGCAGAATTCCGTAACGACCTCCAGTGCTTTTACAGGATTGTTTCTTAACAATGACGCCACAAGAAAAGAATTTATTAACTTAGTACAAGCAAAATTACACTAACATGAATAATCAAATTATTGATCAGCACGAAGGTCTTACGAAAGAGATATCGAGAGAATTCTTCAGAAGCGTTTATGGCTATATGTTTGCAGCACTTGGCATTTCAGGTGTAATCGCATACATGGTTGGAACAGGAGAGCCGATAATTATTGGGGACAAAGAAATTCCTAAATTTATGGCTGAATATTTCTTCACTCAGACTGGTTACTCTATCTGGTTCTATGTCGTAATGTTTGCTCCTCTAATTCTGGGAATGGTTATACAGGGTGCCTATCATCGTCTTTCTCTCGGATTATTGATGATTCTTTACGTCACGTATTCGGTGCTAATGGGAATGTGCCTAAGCACTATCTTCGTTGTCTACACCCAGGCTGCAATTGCAACTACATTCTTTGTAGCGGCTGGTGCTTTTGGAGCAATGGCTGTTTTGGGATACACCACAAAAACAGACCTAACCAAATTCGGAAGTCTACTTTACATGGTGTTTATCGGAATGTTTATCGCTATGTTGGTGAACTGGTTCGTAGGAAGTGAAATGATCGATTTCATTATTTCTATCTTAGGTGTTTTTGTCTTTACCGGATTGACAGCCTACTATATGCAGCAACTCAAGGGTGTGTCGGGTGACACCTCACTTTCAGGATTAGACAGGAGCAAACTTTCTTTGGTAGGTGGAATGCAATTGTATATTCTATTCATTAATTTGTTTCTATCCTTGCTTAATTTGATGGGTTCAAGGGATTAATCAAAATACGATATAGTGAGAAGCCACCTGTAATAGGTGGCTTTTTTATTATAACATATCTTAACCGCCGAAGTATAGGTCTGTCTTGATCCTTCACTATATTTGAAAAGAACGCGCGATTTATGTATTTGAGTTTTGGTCCTGCAATGTTTATGAGCATTGTCTTTTTGGCGATAGCTATGTTGGGTTTATAAAATTTGAAATGAAAGTTCAAGGCTGATATTAGGAACCTTCACAACATGGTCTATCTGGAAAAGAGATCGCAGAAAGGATATTACACGATCATGGCTTGAATGATGTTCAGGTAGTTTCTGTCCCCGACGATCTTACAGATCATTATAATTCCATGAACAGATTGGTCAGCGCAGGTATTTAACGTTTTCATGCTGCTTAATAGAAGAGGTGGTTGTCACAATAAAGTTTCATCCGACCATGTTATCACTTCAAAATATTAGTTATTTTTGAAAAAAAACAACACGTCATGCCAGATAATTTCTTTGAAAGTTCAACTGTTGCAGTAGGAACGATCTTTACGATCATTGCATTGGCAATCCTTACTTGCGTGATGATTTGGGGATGATCTCCAATCAGCAAATGATATCGAAGCTATTCGGAAGAGTAGCTTTTTTTGTACCTATATATTGCTATCTTTAGTGGATAATCATAATCGCTGATGCCATTCAATTCCATTTTTGCCTGGATCATCAAAAAAAGGATCCATCAGATCGATCTTTTTCGCAAATATCCGCTGGAAGTTCAGCAGGAATTGTTCGAACGCATGATTTCTCAAGCACAGTATACTGAATGGGGATTTAAGCATGGTTTCGCTTCAATTGCATCATACGATGGTTTTAAAAAGGCTGTCCCGCTGCAGGAATACAATGACATTAAGCCCTATGTTGACAGACTGATGTCAGGTCAGCAAAACCTTCTTTGGCCAACCGATACGAAGTGGTTTGCTAAATCGTCAGGAACGACATCAAGCCGTAGCAAATTAATACCCGTTACCAAAGAATCGCTGGAAGATTGTCATTACAAAGGCGGAAAGGATCTCCTTGCTCTATACTACACGAATCACCCGAACAGAAAATTATACAATGGAAAGCACTTGATCATCGGAGGAAGTGCCCAGGTGAACCAATTGAGCGCTGATTCATATTTTGGAGACCTATCGGCCATTATCGTCAAGAATCTTCCATGGTGGGCTGAAATAAGACGCACACCGGCAAAAGAGATTGCTCTCATGAGCGAATGGGAATCGAAGATGGAGAAAATGGCAATTAGCACTATCGAGGAAGATGTCTACATAATTGCCGGGGTTCCGAGTTGGACAATGGTCTTGGCAAACAAAGTCCTTGAAATAACCGGAAAGAATAACTTGAAAGAAGTGTGGCCTAATTTGGAGTTATTCATGCATGGAGGAGTAAGTTTTGAGCCATATCGTCAGCATTTTAATCGCTTAATCCCTGATCCAGAAATGCATTACGTGGAAACATATAATGCATCCGAAGGATTTTTTGGTATCCAGGATTTGGCAGGTTCGAATGAACTGCTGTTGATGCTTGATTACGGCGTCTATTACGAATTCATTCCCATGAACTCATTTGATGGGGTGAATTCGAAAGAAGTGGTAAATTTGAGCGGAGTTGAGACAGGAATTAACTATGCACTGGTGATTACAACAAATGGAGGGCTGTGGAGATATATCATTGGAGATACCATCGAATTCACTTCAGCGGCGCCATATCGATTCAGAATAACGGGAAGAACCAAAAGTTATATTAATACATTCGGTGAAGAACTGGTTGTAGATAATGCGGAGCGGGCGATTGCTTTTGCATGTTCAAAAACAAATGCGCAAATTCGTGATTTCTCGGCCTGTCCCGTATACATGTCTGGAATTGATAGAGGAGCACATGAATGGTTGATCGAATTTACCAATGAACCTGTTGAGCTGGACCGATTCGTCTCACTTCTCGATGAACACCTGCGCGAGATCAATTCTGATTATGATGCAAAACGATATCAGAATATGATTCTGGAGAAACCCATCGTGCGGAAGATGAACACAGGAACATTTGATGAGTGGCTGAAAGTGAATGGAAAACTGGGCGGACAGAACAAGGTCCCGCGACTTTCCAATAACCGAGATATCGTGGAACAGATCTTGCAGGTTTCATCAAGATTAAATTTAAAGGTGTGAGAATAGTCAGTCTCTTTTTTACGGTAGTTGTTTGTTCACAATTGCTTAACGCACAGAACGGGGATCCTGATACTTCAATCGTTTGGAGACTTGAGGGAGAATATACGATCGGGAAGAATGAAGTTTGGTCAACAGATATTCTTGGGAATGTATACATCACAGATCAAAAGGTTATAGAGAAATTTGATTCGACCGGTGTCAAGAAATTCTCACAAAGTGTCAAGTCTTTCGGAAAGATTACAGAGATACGACCGGTCAATACCATGAAATTGGTACTTTTCTCCGAAGATCAACAAATTCTCTGCTGGATGGACAACACGTTGACATTGGGAGAGGAGTGTATTGATCTTTCTAAATATGGAATAGGCCTTGCTACTCACATTGCAGCTTCCGGGCAGCCGGAGAAATTATGGGTGGTGGATCAGTTGAATTCAACATTACTGCTGCTTGACCTTGGTCGTTCGAACCAATCGCAGGAGATCAAGAATTTGAAAGGGATACTTAATATGGCAGATGTTACAGGTATCTCTGAGGTGAACAACGAATTATTTTTACTCGACAATAATGGGATAATCTACCATTTTGACCTTTACGGGTCAATGATCGGAAAACACGAGTATGATGGAGTAAAGGGGTATGCCGTAAAGCAGGATGCTATTATCATTCTGACAGATAGGACCTTGATGATCAAACATTTTTCAGACGAGCACAAAAAGACTATTTCAGTTCCGATCGGAGCAGTTGATGAGTTCAGAATCTCAGGTTCATATTTCTATTTTCGAACCGAGAATAAAATTTTAAAATACTCTCCCATTTTTCAATAATATTTCCATCTATTATTGTAATTTAGTCGGTCTAAATTCGAAGGAATATGCATGTCGCTGTCGCTGGAAATATTGGGTCTGGAAAGACTACGCTAACAAAAATGTTGGCGAAGCATTATGGTTGGGATACACATTTTGAAGATGTTGAACAAAATCCCTACTTGAATGATTTCTATGAGGATATGCAACGGTGGTCCTTCAATCTTCAGATCTATTACCTGAATAGCCGTTTTACCCAGATCCAGGAGATCAAGGAAACGGAGAAGAATGTGATTCAGGACCGCACGATCTATGAAGATGCGTTCATTTTCGCACCGAACCTGCACTCGATGGGGTTGATGACCACGAGAGATTTTGAGAACTACTTTTCGCTCTTTAATTTGATGGATTCTTTCGTATCGTCTCCTGATCTTCTGATCTATTTACGTGCAAGTGTACCGACTCTTGTTAACCAGATCCAGCAGCGCGGGCGCGATTATGAGGAAAGTATCCGACTGGATTATCTGAAGCGTTTGAATGAGCGCTATGAAGCTTGGATCTCAACGTATGACAAAGGTAAATTATTGATCATCGATGTGGACAATAATCGTTTCCCGGAAAGTCAGGAAGATCTCGGAAAGATCATCAATGCGATCGATGCTGAGATCAACGGTTTATTCTAAATTCCCCCTTTGGAGGGGGATAAAGGGGGGAGGATACTTAATTTTTTAAAAATAAAGAACTCCTCTGATTCAATCCCAAATTCCAAATCTCAAATATGATAGTAGTTACTGGTGCTGCAGGTTTTATTGGCAGTTGTTTGGTGAGCCGTCTGAACAAAGCCGGTTATGATAACATTGTGGTGGTCGATGATTTTTCCAAAACGGAAAAAGCAAAGAACCTGGAAGGAAAAACGATCTCATCAAAAGTCGGGCGTAAGGATTTCATAAAATGGCTTGGCGACTTCGGTCAAGAAGTGGATTTTATCTTTCACATCGGAGCTCGTACAGATACAACGGAATTCAACAAGGAGATCTTTGATGAACTGAATGTGAATTACTCGATCGATGTTTGGAATGCGTGCGTGAAGTTCAATATTCCACTGGTTTATGCCAGTTCAGCTGCAACTTATGGTTTGGGTGAGCATGGTTACAAGGATGATCATGCTGTGATCTCTGAACTGAAGCCGCTGAATCCTTACGGTGATTCCAAGAACGATTTTGATAAATGGGTCCTACAGCAAACTGTTCATCCTCCTTTCTGGGCAGGATTGAAGTTCTTTAATGTTTACGGACCGAACGAATATCACAAAGGCCGCATGGCAAGTGTTATCTTCCATGCTTTCAGACAGATCAATGAAAATGGAGGAATGAAACTCTTTCGTTCTCATAATCCCAACTACGCAGACGGTGGGCAACTGCGTGATTTTGTATACGTAAAGGATGTCGTAGGAGTTTGTCTGTTCTTGATGGAACAAAAACCGGCTTCAGGGATTTATAATTTAGGTTCCGGAAAAGCAAGGACTTTTCTTGATCTTGTAAAGAACACCTTTACAAGTATGGATCATGAAGAAAATATCTCATTCATTGATACTCCAATCGATATTCGGGACAAGTATCAGTATTTCACAGAGGCAGATATGTCGAAACTACTGACTGCAGGGTATAAGGATGGTTTCCATTCCCTGGAAGAAGGCGTAAAGGACTACGTACAGAACTACCTGACCGGCCAAAAGTATTATTGAGACCTCAAGGCTGACAGATCAGTGTATCATAGGATGGGGAAAATGCTGCCCATATCCCTAGTGCACCTCCTTTAATGTTTGTTGGAATGTTCGTTGGAGTTGAAAACGGGTTACCTGCAGAATACAACTGTGCATACTTTTTTTCATAGAATTCGAAAACATCACGGTCCAATTTGGAAAGTTTCACTACCACCGTGTCTCCCAAGCGAAAATATCCGCGTTCCTCCTGTGGGATAGTTTCATCATCCCAGCTCATGGGGTTCTCGTATGGAAATTCGAAGGTTAGACCATCGAAGAATACATCGTCAAAGAAAGGATTGAAAGTTTTTGTGAAGACATTCTCATTCTTGTATTTTACTTCCCAACAATAGGCATCAGACTGTCCTGCAGGATCAGAAAGTTTACCATACGACCAGCCTAATCCCGGTTTATTCGTTTCCTCTTTCCAGTAAAGATCTGTCAGAGGGGTAGGCGGAACAATCGTTGTGGTTGAAGTATAGGTATTTCCTTCATAAGTTACAGTGAGGTTGTACGTTTTCCCAACCTGTCCTAATAAGGGACTTGTGAGAGTGGTGTAGGCGCAAAGATGGTAGTTTACGAGTTCAGTTGCCGGTATTCCAAAGATAGCAGCCGCCGCATCCAAAGCAGGACCAGTCAGATCATCCGTGCAGATCTCCTCCAATTGGTACGTATTTGTACCATCGTTCACTGTGACGATAGCACCTGTTATAAAGCCGTTCAGGTAGGCATCCAGATTGGTTGGTGCATAGATATCATTGGTGTTTGATAGCAACACGATCGGAACGGACCCTGTCTCTATAGATCCATCGATCACAAGCTGTTCCTTATATCCCGGAATATCGATATTGACTTCCTTCGTGCATGAAACCAATGATAGGAATGATATACTTACTGCAACTAATTTCTTCAACATAGCTTAAAATTCAAAGTTCCAAGTAACACTCGGGATAATAGGGAAGAGGGTGACCTGTTTCACAGTGATCTTGAAATCACCGGCTAAGAAATCTCCGTCATTGTCAACATATAGAAAGAACGGGTTTGCTCGGTTGTACACATTGTATATTGAGAATGACCAATTGCTGCGAAACTTCTTCTTTACCTGAATACTTTCACCTGTATCTTCATTCACTTTTGTTTTGAATGCCTTGTCATAAAGTGTTGCAGACAAGTCCAGACGATGATAAGGAGCCATTCGGGTAGAGTTGCGTGCTCCATAATTGAATAGAAGGTTCTGGTCCTGAACATACCACGAAGAAGGAAGAGTAAGTGTATTTCCAGTAGCATAAATGAAAGAAGCTCCAAAAGTCCAGCGGTCATTCAACTTGTACCCTGCAACAAGAGTCAGGTCATGCCGACGATCGTACTTGGCAGGGAAGACTTCACCATTATTTAAATCATCGAACTTACGTTCTGTTTTAGCCCAGGTATAACCAACCCATCCTGTTAGTTTTCCGTAAGAACGTTTAACAAAGAATTCGATTCCGTAAGCCCAACCTTTACCAAATACCAGATAATTGTCAGTGTTGTCGTTCACATCATCTCCGGGAAGCACTCCTTCTGCATACTCGATCAGGTTGTTCATCCCTTTGTAATAAACTTCCACAGAAGCTTCATAGCGGTCGTCTTTGAAGTTTCTGAAATAACCCAGTGATGCTTGCCAGCCTCTTTGAGGTTGAGCTATATCGGTTGTAGGATACCAGATATCCGTAGGTAAAGAAACTGCACTTAATGAGGTTAAATGGACATATTGATAATTGTAGGCATACCCCCCTTTGATCGAACTATTGTCTTTCAATAACCATCTGAAAGATATACGCGGTTCAAGGCCATGGTAGAATTTGATCAACTCGCCATTGTTGTAGCTGAATGAAGTATCCGGCTTACTGATGTCCCCTTGAATGTATCGTGTAAATGGTCCAACATGATGATACATACTGTAACGTAATCCGGCATTAATGCGCAGATTTTCGTTAACATCGAATTCATCCAGCGCATAGATGGCAGACTCATGACTGAAAAGTCGCTGTGCATCGTCCGGATCTACAAAAACAACGGTGTCCGCAGCTGCTGAAACACTCTGAGGAGTGAAGGTGTGGTAAATGTAATCTGCTCCCCATTTGATTCGGTGACGCGTTGAAGGGAAATACGAAAAATCTACCTTCGCCCCGTAATCCCGGATTCCTGAGTTAAGGGAGAACTGAAATTCATCTTGATCGGAAATGAATCCGAACTGATAATCTGAGAAGGTAGTGGTAACATTCATGAAAAGCTTGTTCGTGAACAGGTGATTCCATCTTAATGCACCAATACCGTTACCCCATGGCATTTGAACATTGAAATCGTCCTCGTTGCTTTTGAACGTGAAGACATCCTTACCATAGTAACCGCTCAGGAAGATCTTATCCTTTTCCCCCAGTTTATAATTAAGCTTGAGGTTCATGTCATAGAAATAATATCCGGATCCAGCGAACGGAGACGAATCAGGAATGGCAGCTTTCATGATCAGGTCAATGTAGGTGCGCCTTGCTGAAACAATAAATGATCCTTTATCTTTTTTCAAAGGTCCTTCCACGGTCAATCGTGAAGAGATCACTCCGATCCCGCCTTTTACCTTAAAGCGTTTGTTATTCCCTTCGTTCATGTTCACCTCCAGCACAGAAGAGATCCTTCCACCAAAATTAGCTGGCATTCCACCCTTGATCAGGTTAACGCTTTTAACCGCATCTGCATTGAAAACCGAAAAGAAACCAAAAAGGTGCGCGGCATTGTACACAACTCCTTCATCCAACAGAACAAGGTTCTGATCTGGACCACCGCCCCTGACGTAAAATCCTTGCCCTCCCTCGGAAACTGAAGAAACGCCAGGTAACAGTTGAATCGTTTTTACAATATCTACTTCCCCCATGAAGGCAGGCAGTGTTTTGATCTTTTCAACATCCAGTTCGATCTGTCCGATCTTCGTGGAATTTACATTCTCTCCCTTTTTGGCATTAACGGTTACTTCCTGAAGCGTTTCAGAATTAGCTCCCATTTCAATGCTAAGAGTTACATCATTGGTCAGATCGAGCTCCTTTGTTTCAGCATTTTGACCAATAGCAGTGAACTCGACAGTGTATTTTCCTGCCGGAACAGTGAGTGAGTAGAATCCGTAGGTATTTGTGACAGTCCCTTGTTTTAATGAGGGGATCGAAATTTTTGCGCCAATGATCGCTTCACCATTCTTTGCATCGGTGATGTAGCCACTAAGCGTACTTTTTGCCTGAGAAAAGGTCATAAATGACAATAACAACATTGGCAATATAAGGATTAAAGATCTCATGATATCAATTGGTCATCAAAGGTGCAAAAATACGAACAAAGCAAATTTGGAATTTGTTCGAGTGGTATTATTTCTTTTTAAATGGAATATGAATTTTTGAGCAGTTCGGCACATCCGAATTTTCGGTCAGAATGCTTAAATTCGCCATTCAATTCAGAATACGGATGAAAATTTCATACAACTGGTTAAAACAGTATATTGATACGGACCTCTCAGCAGAGGAAATGGGAAAGATCCTTACGGATACAGGTCTTGAGGTTGAAAGCATCGAAAAGATCGAAGCCGTTAAAGGTGGACTGGAAGGAGTTGTAGTAGGAGAGGTGTTGACCTGTGAGAAACATCCTGATGCTGATAAGCTCAAGGTTACGACGGTTACGATCGGAGGAGAACCCTTGCAGATCGTTTGCGGAGCACCAAATGTAGCAGCCGGTCAAAAAGTGATCGTTGCAACAGTGGGATGTACCCTTTACCCAAAACCTGACGAGCCTTTGAAAATGAAAGTCTCTAAGATCAGAGGGGTTGAATCTCATGGAATGCTGTGCGCTGAAGATGAACTTGGTTTGGGAGAATCACATGCGGGAATTCTTGTTTTGGATCATGACACGAAAGTAGGTACTCCGGCAGCGATCCTATTTGAATTGGAGGATGATTATCAGATCGAGATAGGACTTACACCCAATCGTGCAGATGCAATGGGACACATAGGAGTTGCGCGCGACCTGATCGCACACCAGAACTTTCATTATTCCAAAGTTCTTGCTCTGAAATTGCCTTCTGTTGATGCATTTAACGTAGCTGACAGTTCACTTCCGATCAGTGTAAAGGTTGAGAATGAAGAGCGTTGCCCTCGCTACTTAGGCACAACGATCAAAGGAGTAACCGTAAAGCCTTCTCCTGCCTGGTTGCAGAAGAGATTGCGAGCAGTAGGCCTTTCACCGATCAACAATGTTGTGGACGTTACGAATTATGTGATGCGTGAGCTTGGAACTCCTTTGCATGCATTTGATGCACGTTCATTGAACGGTCAGATCGTGGTAAAAACCGCAAGTGCAGGTGATAAATTTGTTACACTTGATGGTGTTGAACGCACGTTGAGTGCAGAGGACCTCATGATCACTAATGGTAAAGAACACTTATGTATTGCGGGTGTGTTCGGAGGTGCCGGTTCAGGGATTAAGGATGATACAAAGGAGGTGTTCCTGGAATCGGCCTATTTCAATCCGGTTTCTGTACGTAAAACAGCGAAACACCATGGACTTAGCACGGACGCGAGTTTCCGTTTTGAACGGGGAGTTGATCCGGCATTGACCAAGTATGCTCTGAAAAGAGCTGCGTTGTTGATCCAGGAGGTTTCAGGTGGAACGATAGCAATGCCGATCGCAGAGGAAGCCGGACATCCATTCGAACTTAAAAAGGTGGAGTTCAGTTATGAACGATGCAATAAGTTGATCGGTTCATCCATTACAAAAAATGAGATCGACAGTATTCTGAGTTCTCTGGATATCAAGATCTTGAATTCTACAGATGGAGTTGCGCTCCTTGAAATCCCTGCCTACCGTGTGGATGTTACCCGTGAAGCGGATATCATCGAGGAAGTATTGCGGATCTATGGATTCAACAATGTTCCTTTGCCTGAAAAACTGAATACTTCCGTAAATATCTTCCTTAAACCGGACATCGAAAAAGTACAGAACGTTCTTTCTGAGATGCTTGTAGGAAAAGGGTTGATCGAGATGATGAACAACTCATTGACGAGCTCTGTGTATGCCGAGAAGCTGGGTGGAGAAACGGTGAAGGCGGAGCGCAATGTGCGAATGCTGAATCCCTTGAGTCAGGAATTGGATGTGATGCGTCAATCTCTGATCTTTAATGCATTGGAAGTGGTTGAACACAACCAGAACCGACAGCACGCTGATCTAAAGTTATTCGAATTCGGTAAAGTGTATCATAACTATGAAAGCGGTTATTCCGAGAACAAGCGTTTGATCCTTGTGCTTTCAGGTAAAAAGGAACGGGAGTCATGGAATTCGAATAAGGAAACGGTAAGTTATTATTCTATCAAGGGATTGGTAAATGCAGTTTTCAGCAGACTTGGACTGAATGGAATGATCACCGAATCGTCACTTAAAAACTCTTTGTTGCAGGAAGGAGTCCAGCTATCGGTCTTGAAGAAAAAAGTTGGAGAGATCGGCTGGATCAACTCCGGAATGAAAAAGCATTTCGGGATCAAGCAGGATGTTTTCGTGGCAGATCTGGATTGGGATGCGATATTGGAAAGTCTTCAATACGTAAAAGTGAAATACGCTGAATTACCGAAGACCTTTGCAGTGCGTCGAGATTTCTCCCTGCTTTTGGATCAGAGAACAACATTCGCTGAGATCGAAGCATTAGCAAGAAATTGCGACAAGAAGATTCTGAAGGAGGTTGGATTGTTCGATGTATATGAAGGAAAAAACCTGGAGGAAGGAAAGAAATCATATGCTGTATCGTTTACGTTCCAGGACCCTGAACAAACATTGAAGGATAATCAGATCGATGCCGTCATGGAGAAGATCCGCGGAGAATTGGAAGGTCAGCTGAATGCAACGCTGAGAACCTAGTTCTTTTAGAGAATATACTAAGTAAAAGACGCATGGATTCAAAACCGTATCAGTACATTATTACAGGTATAGGAACGGATGTTGGGAAAACGGTCGTAAGCGCCATTTTTGCTCAGGCCCTGAACGCAACCTACTGGAAACCTGTTCAGGCAGGGGATCTTGATAATTCAGATTCGATCAAAGTGAACAATTGGACGGATGAAGAGGTAAATGTTCTGCATGAAGCCTACCGATTGACCGAACCGATGTCTCCACATGCGGCGGCAACGATCGACGGACTTAAGATCGATGAAGATTCCATCTGTTTTCCGGATGTTCATGGAAATCTGATCGTCGAGGGCGCCGGAGGATTATTGGTCCCGGTGAACAACGACGGTCTGTTATACGCTGATCTCTTCAAGAAGTGGGGGCTACCGGTAATTGTTGTTTCACGTCATTATCTGGGAAGTATCAATCATACGCTTTTAACATTGGAAGTTCTAAAAAGCAGGGGGATTCCAGTAGAAGGGATCGTTTTTGTGGGGGCGGAGAATAAAGCTACGGAATCGATCATATTGAATGTCACAGGGGTTAAAATGATCACACGGATACCGATAACGGACGAGCTGGGAACTGCTTTTATACAGACTGAAGCTAGGAAATTACGGGACACTTATTTTTATGAACAGATCAATTCATGATCGAACGCAACAAGAAATACGTATGGCATCCGTTCACACAGATGCAAACTGCACCTGATCCCCTTGAAATCCTGAGGGCAAAGGATGCATCACTTTTTACGGCAGCCGGAAAAGAATACATAGATTGCAATTCATCGTGGTGGGTAAATGTCCACGGACACGGAAATGAATATATCCGTCAAGCATTGAATGATCAGTTTGCAAAGGTTGACCATGTGATCTTCGCAGGAGCTACACACGAAAAAGGTATTGAACTGGCAGAAAGAGTGATCGGGATCCTACCGGATCAGTTTGCAAAGGTCTTTTTCTCGGATAATGGATCGACAGCAGTAGAAGTTGCGCTGAAAATGGTCTTTCAGTATTGGTACAATAAAGGTGTACATAAGAAGCGTATCCTTGCAATGGATGGGGCATATCACGGTGATACCTTTGGTGCAATGGCAGTGGGGCAACGTGGTTATTTCAACGCGCCGTTCGAGCATTTTTTCTTCGATGTGGATTTCCTTGATTTCCCTGAAAGAGCGAACGAAGAGCAGTTGCTGAAGATGGCCAGTGTGCTGTTCTCTAGTGGAGAATTCGCAGGAATGATCATAGAACCATTGGTTCAGGGCTCTGCGGGAATGCGCATGTACAGCCCGGAATTTCTGGATAAACTTGTTTCTATTGCCAATCAACACGATGTACTGGTGATCTTCGATGAGGTCATGACGGCATGGGGAAGAACCGGAAAACTATTTGCGATGGATCATTGTTCCGAATTACCGGATATCGTTTGTTTGTCGAAAGGCTTAACGGGAGGAGTCATGCCTCTTGGGCTTACGGTGGCAACGGACAGGATCTACAATGCTTTTTTATCTGAAGAACGCACGAAGGCATTATTGCATGGACATTCCTTTACGGGGAATGCGTTGGCATGTGCAGCGGCATGTGCAAGTATAGATCTGTTCGAACAGGAGAGTACAATTCAAAACATTGCTCGGATAAGTGCTAAACACGCCGATTTCAGGCAGGACATTATTGGACATCAGGCTTTAAAAGAATGTAGGTTGTTAGGAACGATCATCGCTGTAGAGATCGAAACAGGGGAGGGAAATACCTATTTTTCATCGATCAGGGATGAGGCCTACAACTTTTTTCTGGAGAATGGGATGCTGTGCCGACCTCTCGGAAACATCATCTTTTTAAATCCACCGTACTGCATTACTGATGCTCAGCTCGATCATTGCTACAGTGTTTTTAAGGCATTTTTAACGAAAGTTAGCGAGCGACATTGAATAGCAGCGCACAAAATCTCATTTTGAACGTTATTTGGAAAACAGTTGCTATGAAGATCTTTTCGTTCATCCTTTTGCTGTTCGCGTTTTCCTCATGCGGAGCGCAAAACACCAATATCCCGGTAAGTCCTGCTGACACGACACAATCAAAATACAACAAGCTGAGTCCCTGGCAGGAACAGGTGATCGAATACAAAGCGACCGACCGGCCATTTGCAGGCGACTATTACAACAAAAAAGACAAGGGGATGTACATCTGCCGTCGTTGTAACAACCCATTGTACAATTCCGAAGACAAGTTCGATTCACACTGCGGATGGCCAAGTTTCGATGATGAAATTGAAGGAGCAGTTACACGCGTGCCTGATGCTGATGGGATGCGCGTTGAGATCATCTGCAATAATTGCGAAGGACATTTGGGACACGTATTTCTCGGGGAGGGCTTTACGGATAAAGATACGCGTCATTGTGTGAATACCAGTTCCATTCTGTTCATTCCTGCCGATTCAATTAATGAGCTCCCGAAGGTGATAAAATAGTATTTAATACTACTTTTGTCGACCTATCAATTTTACATGAGCATCGACAATTTATTCAGGCAATTAAAGGATATCCAGTTTCAGGCCGACAAGATCCTTAAATCCCAAAAGGTCGAAGATGATGCGGTTATTTCTTTTGCTGAATATTCAAAGAAATTGAAAGCTGATCTGATGGGAATGCAGCCCTCTGAGGATCTGGCGGTCCATGTGAACGATATTCAACCGCTGGATCCCGGTTTTGATCCCAAGCCACCATTCGTTACTGTATTCTTTGGTGCCCTGAGCTTTGGTTTGGCTACGAAGAAGTTCAAACAGCGCAAACGGGAAGAGTATTTTCGTCAGAATATCAGGAATACCCGTGACCAGTTTGGTCATATTGATTTTCTGTTGAAGGAGATCTGATCAGTCTCTCGTCTCGGCGATCGATGCTAGAATGATCTCACCGGCTTTACGAATTTCGACTTCACTTATGTTAAGGGGTGGAGACAATCTGAAACTATAAGGATGTGAGAGGAACCAGAAGCTGATTAATCCCTTTTCCAGACATTTCTTGACCACCTTTTCAACGCGCTCGAATGATTCCATATCAAAGGCGAACATCATTCCGATTCGTCGTATTTCTTTGATCTCAGGATCGGAAGCAACGATTGATTCGAGTAATGCACCTAACCGTTCAACTTCGTTCATATCGATCTCATTTTTCATGATATCGAGTAGAGCATTTCCAGCCGCGCATATCACGGGATGACCTCCAAACGTAGTAATGTGACCGAGCATAGGGTTATAGGTGAATTCCCAGAGATGAGTTTGAGAAGAGACAACTGCTCCGATAGGCATTCCACCTCCCAATGCTTTTCCAAGGGTCAGAACATCCGGTACGACTCCAAAGTGTTCATAGGCGAACAGCTTTCCGGTTCTTCCGATCCCGCATTGAATCTCGTCGAAGATAAGTAGAGCTCCGACCTCTGTACAGCGCTGTCTCAATGCGTGCATGAATTCTACCGTAGGAACCCGCACACCTGCATCACCTTGCACTGTTTCAATGATCACACCCGCCGTTCGTTCCGTTATCTGCTGAAGACCTTCCAGATTGTTAAAGTGCAGAAAACGCACATCCGGCAGCAATGGACGAAATGCTTGTTTTTTCACCTCATTTCCGCTGACACTCATCGACCCATGTGTACTTCCGTGATAGGATCCTCTGAACGAGATCAGCTCTGTTCGGCCTGTTACTCGTTTGGCTAGTTTCAAGGAGGCTTCGTTCGCTTCAGTTCCTGAATTGACAGTGTAAACACAGTTGAGTTGTTCAGGGAGCAGTGATGCGAGGTTTTTTGCAAAAGCCAACTGTGCATCCTGGATGAACTCTCCATAAACCATGACATGCAAGTGACGATCGATCTGATTCTTGAGGGCTTTCACAACCTTTGGGTGATTATGTCCAATGTTATTTACGGCAACGCCAGCGATCATATCCATGTAGCCTTTACCTGTTTTATCATAGATATAGATGCCCTCAGCACGATCTACATCGATGAGGTAAGGACTCTGGTTGGTTTGTCCCTGTTGGTGAATAAAATCTTGTTCTCTGGACATGTGCACAATAAAAAACCGCTGAAAGGCATTCCTCTCAGCGGTTCAAAGATATCAATTTATTTTCTCGCTTCCTTTTGGGACTTAACCCGTATGGAGGATCATTTTTTACGTGAAATAACCTTAAGAGCAGCGTTCACGACATCCTGGCTATCGATACCGTATTTTGTCATGAGTTCCATTGGTGTTCCACTTTCACCGAATGTATCGTTCACTGCAACAAATTCCTGAGGTGCAGGTAACTCTTGTGCAAGAAGCTGTGCTACTGAATCTCCAAGCCCACCGTTGCGCATATGTTCTTCTGCTGTAACAACACATCCTGTTTTCTTCACGGAACGAAGAATAGCTTCCTTGTCCAGTGGTTTGATAGTGTGCATATTGATCAATTCAACAGAGATGCCTTTTTCTTCGAGAGCCTTTGTAGCCTCGATCGATTTCCACACAAGGTGTCCGCATGCGATGATCGTAACATCTGTTCCTTCAGTTAGAACATCTGCTTTGCCGATCACGAATTCTGCATCCGGTTTCACAAAGATCGGCATAACAGGCCGTCCGAAACGAAGGTAAACCGGTCCGTTGTGTTTAGCGATCGCAATAGTAGCTTGCTTAGTCTGATTGAAATCCGCCGGTACGATCACCGTCATATTCGGAAGCATTTTCATCATTCCGATATCTTCAAGGATCTGGTGAGTAGCACCATCTTCTCCAAGAGTGAGTCCTGCGTGAGAAGCACAGATCTTTACATTCTTCTGAGAATAAGCGACGGACTGACGGATCTGGTCATAAACTCTTCCCGTTGAGAAATTCGCAAAAGTACCGGTATAAGGGATCTTGCCTCCAATGGTCATACCGGCTGCAAGACCGATCATGTTTGCCTCTGCGATACCCACCTGAAAGAAGCGGTCCGGATTTTCCTTTTGAAATGCATCCATTTTCAACGAACCAGTCAAATCGGCACACAGTGCTACTACATCATCGTTTGTACGGCCTAATTCGGCCAGTCCTTCACCGAATCCTGATCGGGTATCCTTGTTGCCCAGAATTTCAAATTCCTTCATGATCAAAAATTAATTGTTGTTGTTTTGTTCGAATATATTCTGAAATCCTTATCAATCGTATACGATGAGGATCTTAGACTTTTTTGTCTGTAAACCAGGCGATAATTCCCAGGTTGCAATTGTATTCCGCCGCTCAGCGCAGTGTCATCCAGGTTGTAAACCCATTCCGGGATACCGTTCTCTCGAATAACAAAGATCTGAGCAACTATCGGATTTGAAGTTCTGTAAGAGAACAGACCCGGAGCCATTATGTCTGCATAAACAGTACTGCTTTGGGTGACATCAACCGTAATATAGGTACGAGGTAGGGTCAGGATCTCAAGATCATATTTCCCTACCAGGTACTTATCTGAAATATTCATCTTCTGAACATTCAATGTTTTCGGATCCTTGTGTTGCATTACCCGCGTTTCGATCGGATACATTTTTGTAGCATTGATGAAGCGCGTGCGAATGTATCCCTGAGGAGCATCAACGATGATCGTATTGTGCACATGCTTCTGGATCGTGATGTTCTTTTTCTCTGTACGAGGTAGGGTATTAACTACCAGATCGTACTTGAATGCAGGGTCGATGATCAGGGTGTCCGGATTTCCATACCTGTTGATTGTGTGAACGAACGTGTATTTCAGGTTCGTGGTGCCGGACTCATATAAGAACATCGTTACGTCCGTCTCCTTTGGATTCTTACTAATATCATTCAGGTTGATCTGAACCGTCGTATTGACCAATGCTTTCGAAATGACATTCTTAAGCACATTTCGAAAAGCATCTTTTGTTTCAGCATCTGAGTATGGTCCGATGCAATTGAACTTGTCGAGGTAGGAGAGGTCCATACCAAGACCAATCACGAAAGGAGTAACTTTGACACCCTTATCTTTCAGTTTTTTCGCAATCACGCATGGATCATTGTCGCACGCTTCCAAACCATCGGTGATTAAAATGATAATGTTCCGTGCATTCTGATCCGGAAAGTCTTCAGCTGCAGCTTCAAGAGAGCGTGCAATTGGCGTGGTACCTTTCGCGGTAATCGACTTGATCCTGTTCTTTACTTTGTCATGATTCCCAGCAGCAAAAGGAACTTCCAGTTTTGTGTCGTTACAATCTTGATAAGTTGCTGTGATCGGCGATTGATGACCGTAAACCCGGAGAGCGATCTCCAAGTTCGGAATACCTTTAAGGCTGTCTACTGATTGAGCTAGAAGTTCCTTTGCTGCTTCAAAACGTGTCTGATTATCGTCCCATGGAGCGTTCATGGAATTGGATGCATCCAGAATGAACAATATCCTTGTGAGTTCCTGTCCGTAGAGGAAGGGAACGCAAAAAAGGAACACTATGAGCAGGAATCTTTTCAATTAATAATCTCCAAGTGTTTCTTCCAGTTGAGCAAGCGCATTTTCAAGTTGCTCCGCATTTGGTGCAACCCCGTGCCATTTGTGTGACCCCATCATGTAGTCAACTCCTTGACCCATTTCGGTCTTCATGATGATCACGACCGGTTTCCCTTCACCGCACAAGCTATGAGCCTTCAGGATTGTATTTTTCATGTCAACGAAATTATGTCCGTCCATTTCTAGAACGTGCCATCCAAAAGCCTGCCATTTTTGAGCGAGGTTTCCGAGTGAGAGCACATCCTCCACATCACCGTCGATCTGACGACCATTATAGTCGATCGTAGCGATGATATTATCTACTTTGTGCGCTGCTGCATACATTGCTGCTTCCCAGACCTGCCCTTCCTGCAATTCTCCGTCACCGTGAAGTGTGTAAACGTAGGAAGCATCTTTATTCAATTTCTTAACTTGAGCAGCTCCGATACCTACTGAAAGTCCTTGTCCGAGGGATCCGGAGGCCATTCTAACTCCTGGTAACTTCTTATCGGTAGAAGGATGTCCTTGCAGTTTCGTTGACAACTTCCGGAAAGTTCCTAATTCAGGAAGTGGAAAGTAACCTGAGCGCGCCAATACACTATACCATACGGGAGAAATGTGGCCGTTTGATAAAAAGAACAAGTCTTCACCATGGCCATCCATTCTAAAATTGGACGGATCATGTTTCATTACGTCAAAATACAAAAGTGTTAAAAAATCAGCGCATCCCAGTGAACCACCTGGATGTCCAGAGTTAACTGCAGCCACCATTCTGACAATATCCCGGCGTACTTGAGAGGAAATTTTTTGGAGTTCTGTTGTTTCCATATTTACTACTATATTTGGGCGAAAATGTACTGCAAAACTAAGTTTAATTATTAACTTGAGACTGTCACTCTGAAGTACATTTATCCCCAAATACAACTTTTTTTAAACAATCTTTGGCTTGATTGATCCGCTAAAAAACAAGATCGATTTATTCGTTTGGAATCCGTTCCTTTCCGAGAGTTCAACATACGTATCATCGAATACTAAAAATTCTTTTAAAATATCCCCGAAGTATAGTCCAAGTAATCATCAAAATTTTTCCTTTACAGAAGTAACGGATATGTTTATTAATTAGAAGTAAGAACTATTTAATACTCCGTAATTGAACAATAAATGGTTTATCCGGTTTAAGCTATGTGACGAACTATTTGTTGTCAACAATGGGCAATAAAATACTGCAATATTTCATAGGTTTGTATGTTGTTAAATCTAAATAAAGGTCATGAAAACAGTGGGAGTGAACGGATTTGGAAGAATTGGCAGGTATTTTTCAAGGCTTGCTTTGGATACAACAGATGTGAATGTAGCAGTTGTGAATGATGTTTCAGATATTAGAACACTTGCACACTTGTTTAAATATGATTCCGTCCACCGAATTTTAAAACATGATTTTGTTATCGAGGACAATTCACTAGTCTTTTCAAATGGAAAGAAAATTATTTTTTTGAAGGAAAGTCAACCGGAATTGATCCCATGGGATAAATATGGTGTAGAGACTGTTATAGAATCTACTGGTTTATTTCTGACAAGACAATCTGCATCAAAGCATTTAAATGGAGGTACCAGAAAGGTGATCATTTCGGCTCCTGCCAGCAGTGAGGATATTAAAACAGTGGTGCTCGGGGTGAATGATGATATTCTTGATGGCACTGAATTAATACTCTCCAACGCGTCCTGCACGACCAATAATGCTGCACCAATGGTGATGGTCCTGAGAAAATTATGTGAAATCGAAAGTGCCTATATTACAACCGTCCACAGCTACACATCTGATCAGCGTTTGCATGACGCTCCACACAAGGACCTTCGTAGGGCCAGAGCAGCAGCAGAATCCATTGTGCCGACATCTACCGGTGCGGCAAAAGCGATAACAAAGATATTTCCTGAACTGGAAGGGAAAATTGGTGGTTGCGGTGTTCGTGTTCCCGTGCCTGATGGATCTTTCACGGATCTGACAATGGTTGTAAGAAACCCACCTACGGTGCAACAGATCAATGCTGCCATGCAGGAGGCTTCGGAAACCTATCTGAAAGGGATACTTGCCTACACGGAAGATCCGATTGTCTCAGTAGATATCATCGGAAATTCAAATAGCTGTTTGTTCGATGCTGAACTTACTTCCGTAGTGAACAACATGATCAAAGTGGTTGGCTGGTACGATAACGAGGCAGGTTATTCCAATAGATTGCTGGATCTGGTAAGAAGGGTTTAAGGCCAACGAAATACCCATAATTTCATTATAGCTGTGTTCTCTTTTTTTGCAAAGTGTGCTTCCTCAGAATTACGATATGAATTTGCACTGACAAAGTACAGACCATCGAACCTACCAATAATCTCACTGTTTAAATACCCGGTTTCCCGCAATTTGTTTTTAAAGCGTACAGCATTTTCTTTTACCGAGAATGCTCCGGCTATGAGATGATACGGTTTGGCTGGATCGATCTGACCTGTGGAGGTTTGAATCATTGCTGAAACGGAAATATCTGATTCATTGGTTGATACGTTTTCTTTCGTAACTGCATCAAATTCTAGAATCACATCCTTTGATTTATTATTGGTAACCTTCTTTGGTTCAACTGATCGTCGAATCCGCCTCTCCGATAGTTTTATATTTACCGTCTTTTTATTCTGCTCCGTTTTGATATCCCTGAAGCTATTGTTGTAGATGACCATAGTCAGTGTTGTACCAATGAGCAAAAATCCTGCGACAAGTGTTATGATCAGGATCGGTTTACGCTGTTTTTCATCCTTGTGGGCCTTTTCCAGGATTGGTTTTTTAGCTCGTTTGACTGTTGAATTGACGGGTGGAATATCAAGATCATCATTCCATTGATCCTCTTCGCTATAAAGCTGAAACTTAGTTTCAGGTACAATAGGATCTGGAACATATTCCGTCACTTGTATCTCTTCCGGGACGAATATTTCCTTTTCAGGTTCCGAAGACTGCTTTATTGCTTCTATATGCTCAAAATCGGTGTGTTCAGCATTCGTGTTTTCTTCAATTTCAGTTTGAATAAGAGGTTCAGTAATAGTTTCATCTTTAGAATCCTCAATGACTTTCTCGCCGATAATAGGCTCAACTATATTCGTTTCATCATCGTTTATATTGGCATCCTTCCAACGATTGAACTCGATATCCCCGGAAGAATTCTTACAGAAAGTACCAAATCGATACATGTCATAGGTGTCACCAATATTCAGTTTTGCCTCTATCTCGCGCACATATTTAGCAATCAGATTATGCGCTTCATTCTCTGACCAGTCTTCTTTTTGGGCAATATAGCGCGCTAATTTGCCGTCATCGTATTTCAGATAAGGCATGAACATGATCTCGCCAGTTGTATTGTTGGTGATGGTGAGTGCACCCAAGCCTGGAATGATGATAGTGTTCATCTCCTTTAGAATGTCCAGAAGATACTTATCCATGAGCAGTTACTTTATCCTAACATAATAAAAGTGATTCACGTATTGATGCTGTCAGAACATTTCATCGAAGCTGAAAGAATCCTTTAATCGGACACCTTTTTCCGTCATCTCCAAGGTACAACACTGATTAACACTGTCGTGCTCAAGAAACAAAACGAATTCCTTCTCCGTTGCAGTATTTAGAAACTTTTCTTTTTCGGTAAGGGTGATTAGAGGGCGAGTATCATATCCCATGACGTATGGTAATGGGATGTGTCCGACGCTCGGTAGCAGGTCAGCCATGAAAACGATTGTCTTTCCTTGATAATATATGTGCGGTATCATCATACTTTCTGTATGACCGTCAACAAACAAAACGTCGAAGTTGGCAAATACATTTTCGGTGTAATTTCCAATTCGGTCAACTAGTTTTAACTGTCCTGATTCCTCTATTGGACGGATGTTCTCGCTCAGGAAGGATGCTTTTTCACGAGGATTTGGTTTGGTAGCCCATTCCCAGTGGTTTTCTGTACTCCAGTATATGGCATTCTTAAATGTCGGTTCAAATCCTGTTCGAGCCTTATTCCAACGAATAGCACCGCCGCAGTGGTCAAAGTGAAGATGCGTCAGGAAGACATCCGTAACGTCATCAGCTGAATAACCAAGTGTATTCAGATTCCCATTCAAACTGTCATTACCGTGAAGATAATAGTGCGAAAAGAACTTCTCGGACTGTTTATCTCCGATCCCTGCATCGATCAGGATCAGTCTGTTTCCGTCTTCGATCAGCATCGATCTCATAGACCAATCACACATGTTGTTCTCATCTGCCGGATTCGTTTTCTGCCAGATCATTTTCGGTACAACTCCGAACATGGCTCCACCATCTAATTTGAAATTTCCAGTGTTTAAAGGATATATCGTCATTATATATTATTTCATTCTAGTTTATGTCTGCAAGGTACAGAAAAACGATCGCAGCGATCGCAGCGGCAAGACCGATAAATTTGCGGGTACTTGTTTGCTCTTTGAAAGCAGTGAATCCGATCATTGCCGACATCAGTACAACAGAGACGTTCGTTATCGACAATACTGTCGTGTCTTTCCATCCTGTTTCCTTGTAAGCAGTAATCAGCAGAAAGATCGAGAAATAATTTGGTATGCCAAGAACGATACCTGCCGCAATATTACGAGGATGGAATCTACTATGTCCGGAGATTATCCGGTAAGCAAGGATGATCAGACCGATTATTCCTGCTAAACCAAAGCCAAAGGCAGAGAACAGTGATGGACTAAGGTCGAAAAGTTCATATTTCTGGACGTAATTCAACACGAAATCCAAAATGCCACTACCGAAGAAAAGAGCACCCAACATCCACATGGAACCTTTTTCTGTACTCTTTTCTTTGCCTGAGAAGGAAACGAGAAAAACGCCTGTAAAAGCAAAAAGGATCCCACTCATCTTAAGTGCTGAAAGAGATTCACGATAGAGTGTTATCATCAATAACATGGAAATCGCCATACTCATTTTAACAGCGATCGATGTTAATGCAACCCCATTCCGTTGTGAGCTGATCCCCATTAGGATAAACAGTGATATAAAAAGGAAGGCAGATATTACCACAAATAATGGCCATTGGCCTTGTTGAAGTGCAGTATCTTTCCATTCGTTACCAAACAAGATGGTACCGCAGGCAAAAGCAGTGAAATAATTAAATACGATAGCTTGAAAGGTATCTATTCCGTAACGCGGAAAAAGCTTGAAGATCACGAAGATCAATCCCGATGATATGATGGAAAAAAGCAGAGCGATCATTTCCTGAAATAGTAGTGGATAATATCCGTTGAGAATTGAAAGCTTTCAGTTGGAGCTTTATTGATGGTTGGAGCTTTCGTACCTTCGTAAAAGTTCGTATTGCCAACAATTACCCGCGCTTCATCCCAAACATTTCCGAAAATGAAATACTGCAAAGTTCGGCTCCCGCCTTCAACAAATACAGAAAGGATATTCCTTCGGTACAATTCGTCGAGGATTAGCTTGGTGTTCGTTTCTGCAATTCGGACATATTCTATAGTACCCCTCACTTCATTTCGTATTCTGTTAAAGATGATGGTTGGAGCGACCTCTGAAAAAATATTCTGGTCGTCAGATAGTTGTAATTGACTGTCAATAATGATGCGGGTTGGGTTTGTGCCGCTGAACTCTCTTACTGTCAATGATGGATTATCGTTTTGTACCGTTTTACGGCCAACAAGGATACTTTGCTCTTCAGACCTCCATTTGTGGACCAAAACTTTGGTTTCCTGGGAAGATATCCAGTTGACTCCTTTTTCCTCATTCTGACGAATTCTGTCAAGATAGCCATCCTTTGATTGTGCCCATTTTAAAATAACATAAGGTCGCTGTCGCTCATGAAAGGTGAAGAAACGTTTGTTCAGATCGCGACATTCCTGTTCAAGTACACCAACTACTACCTCTATACCTGCTTTCTTTAATTTTTCAATTCCCTTACCGCTTACCTTCGAAAAACTATCTTTACAACCTATGACTACTCGTTTAAAGCCGCATTGAATTAATAGATCAGAGCAGGGAGGTGTTTTACCATGATGTGCGCATGGCTCCAAAGAGACGTATATCGTAGATTCATTTAAAAGTGCTTTTTCGGCGACTGAATTTACAGCATTCAATTCGGCATGCGCCTCACCAAATTCCCGATGAAAACCTTCTCCAACTATCCTTTCATTGTGCACGATCACTGCACCCACCATTGGATTGGGTGCCACCGAACCCATCCCGTGTCTGGCTAGTTCGATGCATCGCCTCATGTATAATTCATCCACTTTCACAGCAACGAAGATAAGAAATAGGACAGGTAAAGCCTAATTCAGCATTTCAAATCAGTTTTCAATTGGAAAGTTTTATTTTAGCATCATGGATAGTAATTCACAAAAAAAGAAGAATCGTCAGATCATTATGATCCTCATTGTTGCGGCACTTGGATACTTTGTCGATATCTATGATCTTGTGCTATTCGGTGTAGTAAAGTCCGAAAGTTTAGATCAGATCATGGCTACGGCGAGTGCGGGTGATAAAGCTGCAACCGGTAAGTTCCTCTTCAACATGCAGATGCTTGGTATGTTGATTGGAGGGCTTTTGTGGGGAATACTTGGTGACAAAAAGGGACGGTTGAAAGTTCTTTTCGGCTCTATTCTTTTGTATTCTGTTGCCAACATTGCGAATGCCTTTGTTACCGATATTCCTACTTATGCAGCTGTTAGAATCGTTGCCGGGATAGGACTTGCAGGTGAACTAGGAGCAGGAATAACACTCGTTTCAGAGATGATGTCCAAAGAAAAAAGGGGATACGGAACGATGATCATTGTGACCTTTGGTGCACTCGGAGCTGTTGTTGCCTCACTGGTGGGTGCAAAAGGTCAAGCTATCGGAACCTTCTTTTACGATATTTCGGGAATGCAATTTGCTAATTGGCAAGTGGCTTACATCATTGGAGGTATTATGGGATTGGTGCTGCTCCTGATGAGGGTTGGTACTATTGAATCCGATTTCTTTAAAAATGTACGTCACAAAGAATCAGTCAAGAAGGGGGATCTGAAGCTGATTTTTAGAAATCCTTCTAATTTGGTCAAGTACATGCATTGTGTTCTGATAGGTATCCCTATCTGGTATGTGATTGGACTGTTGATCATGAATTCAAAAGATAACTTCGGACCCTGGCTTGGTGTTCAGGATGTTGTAAACGGTACAGCGGTTATGTATGCTTATATCGGTTTGTCTTTCGGGGATCTTTTGTCAGGGATTTTGAGTCAGATCCTTAAAAGCCGTAAGATCGTTGTATACGTGTATCTCATCTTCACACTTATTTCAACGATTATCTTCCTTTTCTTCTTGAAGGATATTTCCTTGGGCACGTATTATTTCATGTGTTTCCTTTTGGGTACAGGAACAGGTTATTGGGCCATCTTTGTTACAATTGCAGCAGAGCAATTTGGAACCAATATCCGCTCTACAGCAGCGAATACGATCCCAAACTTTGTTCGTGGTTCGGTGAACCTTATCACCCTTTTATTTGGAATACTCGCTTCATCATTGACAGATGGTACTGCTGCGTTTCTTGTTGGTACAATCTTCATAGGACTGGCTTTGTTGAGTATTTCCCGTTTGAAAGAGACCTTTGGGAAAGACTTGAATTATATTGAAGGACCCGAAGTGATTTAAATAAAAAAGCCGTCCAAACGAACGGCTTTGACTTCTCTAAAAGTTATTATTAGTGGTTTGAAAGGTACTCAGCAACACCTTTGAAGTCAGCTTTCATGCCTTCGTCCCCTTTGTGCCAGTTAGCAGGACAAACTTCCCCGTTCTCTTCGAAGAACTGAAGTGCATCGACCATTCTTAACGCTTCATCAACATTACGTCCTAGTGGGAACATGTTCACTAACTGGTGCATAACAGTACCTGTTTTGTCGATAAGGAATAAACCGCGGTATGCGATCATTGGACCTGAAGCTGTCAAGTTATCTTCCATATCGTACTCGTACTCTCCTGCTAATACTCCGAATGCTTCGGAGATCGTCTTGGATGTATCAGCAACTATAGGATATGTTACACCTTGTATACCTCCGTGATTCTTGGGCATTTGTAACCATCCCCAATGCGACTCTTCTGTATCTGTTGAACATGCAACTACCTTCACCCCACGAGCTTCGAATTCTCCTAACTTTGACTGGAATGCGTGTAGCTCGGAAGGACATACGAATGTGAAATCCTTCGGATAGAAGAAAAATACCACATGGTTCTTTCCAAGATACTGATCCAAAGTGAAATCATTTACGATCTCACCTCCGTTAACTACTGCAGCCGCTTTAAATGATGGCGCTTTTTTACCGACTAATACTCCCATTTTTTATTTGATTGTTTGTGTTTATATTCTATGAACAAATTTAATACTTATATGGTTCTATTCAAAATTCATATGGTATTTGTAATGATCAAGTGGATCATTGAAAATATACTGTACTTCAAAAGTCTTTAGACTTTCATGCAATCCAAGTTTCATTTGATGAACAAAAATAACAAGAGTAACCCATTAGATTAATTGATTAAATTTATAGAGCTATAAATTTAATCTATATGCTTTCGATCCAGCAGATGCAATATATTCTTTCGTTGAGTGAACACAAGCAATTTCAAAAGGCGAGTGAAAGCTGTTTTGTCACTCAACCTACTCTTTCCATGCAGGTTAAGAAGGCGGAAGATTTTCTTGGTTATCCCATTTTTGATCGTTCAAGGAGTCCACTAGAGTTGACTATTTTCGGTGAAGAACTCATCCCTGTTATACGAGAGATCTTAAGTGAGAACGACAAGATTGGAAGTATAGCAAAAAAGATGAAAGGTGAATTTAAGGAACAGATCAGGATTGGGATAATTCCGACTATAGCAGCTTACATGGTGCTTGATCTATTCAAAATATGGAGGGAAAAAGTTCCGGGAATACAACTTGTAATCGAAGAGCAGCGAACGGAAGAATTGCTCGATTCCATGGAACGAAAAGCATTGGATGTTGCTATCTTAGCCGGACCACACAACGATGCCAAAGTACGAACGATCCCGTTGTATACCGAGGAGATATTTGCATATACACCAACGATAGAAGGCGAAAGCATCTCGACCGAACAACTTGCCGATTTACATCCTTGGTTGCTCAGTAAGGGGAATTGTCTGCGTACCCAGATGATCAGTTTTTGTCAGTTAAAGGAAGAAAATATAGTTCATTCCTGGAATTACGAAGGTGGTAATTTGGAACTGTTGATGAAAATGGTGGAGCAGGATGGAGGTTATTCATTGGTGCCTGAATTCTATCATCTGAATGATAACAATCGTTCTTATTTAAAACATATTCATGCATCAGGTAACATTTTAGTTCCAGCTCGAGAGGTCATTGCGCTGCTTCCCAATCGTTCAATCAAGCGCAATTTTATCGAAAGTTTATTGAGGGAAGTACAACATTTTTATAATCGATCAGATCGCCAAGCAATGCAAATAATCGATTGGAAGGGATAAAAACACCAGCTGAAAGATTTGAGGATATGGCCATTAAGCTATTCAGTTGATGCGGTAAACAGAATTGGAATTATTCCAGTGATTGTAAACCTACGAATTTGAAGTGCTCGTAAACTGCTCGAAGGTGGTTCTAAGGGTTTACAGAACGGAGAAAATACCAAGACCTAGCATCAATGTTTTTTACATTCAAAAGATTCATTTAATTTCGTAGACTGAACAACCTAAAATGAAACACTTTTCGCGTAAACGGCATATAGCCAAAACGTTTACCTGGAGAATAATTGGTACGATTGATACGATCATTCTTGCTTGGTTTATTTCCGGTGATCCGAAAATCGGAACTGCCATTGGTGGTGCAGAGGTTATCACGAAATTGTTGCTGTATTATTTCCATGAAAGAATCTGGTACCGCACGCATGTTTTTAAGTCTGAAAAGAGTCATGTAAGACACGTCCTAAAAACGATAACTTGGAGATTGGTTGGAACAATGGACACTATGTTCATGGGATGGCTGATTTCAGGCGATCCTCTGGTCGGCTTGAAACTTGGAGGGTTGGAGCTCGTGACAAAGATGGGGCTCTATTATCTTCATGAAAGAGTTTGGCACCGCACTGATTTTGGGCTTCTGGAAGTTGTGCAAGAATATGATCAAGAACAAGCATCCATCTCACCATATATTGTAAAACAAGATTATGAAATTAACCGTTCTTTGCGGAACGCGCATTTTGGACACAATTCGATAATGGTGCTATTCACCGGTTTGAGTGGCTCCGGAAAGTCTACATTAGCCAATTTGGTAGAAAAGAAACTGAATCGTGATGGGTACAAGACCTATCTGCTTGATGGTGACAATATTCGTTTGGGGCTTAATAAAGATTTGAAATTCACAGCAGAAGACAGAAAAGAGAATTTAAGAAGGATCGCCGAGGTAGCCAAGCTTTTTGTTGACAGTGGTACTGTTGTCCTTGCTGCATTTATCTCTCCTTTGCAGGTGGATCGGGATATGATGAGGCAAATTTTAGGGGATGATTTTATGGTGGTCTACGTGAATGCACCACTAGATATTTGTGAAAAAAGGGATGTCAAAGGGTTATACAAAAAGGCCCGTGCTGGAGAAATTCCCAATTTCACCGGGATATCTTCCCCTTATGAGGAGCCTATCAATCCGGACATCATAATAGACACTGTAAATTCAACCCCATTGGATTGTGCTGAAAAGATCATCAGTAGCTTGAAGCCAAAATTATTCTATTCAAATGATTGAGTACTTTCAATGTTTCTAACACATATTTTTAGTGATCACAACTCGTAGAATGAAATGCCAGACAGCAAACATACTCCGGAAGAATTACTCGAGATTGCCATAAAGGCATCTCTGGAAGCAGGTGAGGCAATTATTGACATTTATAATTCCAATGATTTATATATTGATGTTAAGTCTGACAATTCACCCTTAACAAAAGCCGATATTGCTTCAAATCGGGTGATCATGAAATTTTTAACGGCAACAGGTATTCCTGTCTTATCCGAGGAGGGAAGGGCAATTCCTTTTGAAGAACGTAAAAAATGGGAACAGTTGTGGATTGTTGATCCAATGGACGGCACGAAGGAGTTCATCAAACGAAATGGCGAGTTTACAGTCAATATAGCTTTGATCGAAAACGGAAAGGTTAAAATGGGAATTGTTTTTTCACCCGTATTAAAAGATTTGTATTTTGGTTTAGAAGGACTGGGATCGTATAAAGTTAGCGGTGTTTCGCGTTTTTCTGACGATTTATTACTTAAAGGATCCCGATTACCGCTTAGAAAAGACCGCTCAGTTTATACAGTTGTTTCAAGTCGATCGCATATGTCAACCGAAACGGAAAATTTCATCAACGAGCTTAAAGTTAAACATGGAGAAGTTAAACTCATTTCTATTGGCAGTTCTCTAAAATTGTGCATGGTGGCAGAGGGTTCCGCTGATTGCTATCCGAGATTCGCTCCGACAATGGAATGGGATACAGCTGCAGGGCAGGGTGTATGCGAGTACGCAGGCTGTCAAGTTGTTGATTGGACCACAAAAAAAACAATGAAATACAATCGAGAGGATTTGGTGAATAACTGGTTTGTAGTAGTATAGATTGTGTCGAATTGAAGAGATCTGTCGACCACTTCTTTTACAAAAATCAATTGGTTTTTCGTTAGAAATAGTTCGTGATTGTGACCAAGTTAGGCGTTATCTTGCTCCTTCCAGTCTGGTTCAATTGAATATTTCGCACTAATTCACATTATTTCCCGCAAATTGCGTTTATTTTTGATGTATGAGATTAATCATCTTTTGTATAGCACTTTCTCCGTTTCTTACGCTTGCACAGCGCAATGTTCAGGATTCCATCATCGGGACTCCACTGGTGGGTGTGCATTATGGTGCTATGTGGTCGGGAGGAGATCTTGCAGATCGCTACACTTTCTTCAATCACGTCGGAATAATGGCTGGTTACAAAAGCAATAGAAACGTTTTCCTCGGTATGGATGCCAATTTTATGTTTGGCAACCAAATCAATGCGGATGAGTCGACTGATGAATTTTATGGACTGTTCGATCACCTAACAGATTCTTACGGCAATATTACGGATGCTAACGGTGACATTGCGAAAGTATTGGTTTATTCGAGAGGGATTAACATCAATGCGACTGTTGGTTATATAATTCCCGTGTTTAGTCCCAACAAGAATTCAGGTGTTATGATTCAGATTGGTGCAGGATATTTAGCACACAAACTAAGAGTTGAAACCCAGGATCAGGTGGTTCCTCAACTGGAGTTGGATTACAAACGCGGCTATGACCGCCTGACAATCGGTCCAAATCTGCACGAGTTTCTTGGCTATTCTTTTATGGCGAATGGTGGATACTATAATTTTTATGGCGGCTTCTATGCTCAGCAAGGCTTTACTCAGAACCGGAGAGATCAAAACTATGATAAACCTAATGTTCCAGTATCTCAGGATACAAGAATGGATCTGCAGTTTGGCATAAAAGCTGGCTGGTTTATCCCTTTTTACAAACGTCAGCCCAAGGATTATTATTTCGATTAATGTATTTTCTGTATAACATCGGAATACACCTTTATGAACTTGCGGTAAAAGCTGCCGCAATCGTTAATCCAAAAGCCAGAAAATGGGTTGATGGTAGGAAAGATTATTTCAAAAGTTTACCCGAAATTTCTGCTGAGAAAGTGATATGGTTCCACTGTGCTTCGCTTGGTGAATTCGATATGGCTTTGCCGGTTATGAACCTTTTGAAGGATCGACATCCGGACGTGTTTGTTCTTGTCAGTTTCTTTTCTCCATCAGGTATGGAGCATTACCAAAAGCGCAAACATAAGGTTGACCATGCAGTTTACTTGCCGTCGGACACCATAGAGAATGCACGTCGTTTTATTTTGCATTTTCATCCGGACAAGGTTTTCTTTGTTAAATATGAATTCTGGTCGAACTATATTTTTGAAGCAAAAAAGCAAAATGTTCAGATTTTTTCAATCTGTTCCCTTTTCAGGAATGATCACCGTTTTTTCAAATGGTACGGAGGATTCTTTCGGGAAACATTAAAGAATATCGACTTTTTCTACACCCAGAATGAGGTTTCTTCACTACTTCTTGGCGATATTGGGATCACTAATTTCAAAACTACTGGAGATACCCGATTTGACCGAGTGATCGAAAATAAAGAACAACTGGAGCCAAACATACGTATTGAATCATTTCTCAAAGGAGAGACTGCGGTGATTATCGGAAGCTCCTGGCCCGAAGATGAGGAGATCATTGTTCGATTTATCTTGAAGAACCCGGATCGAAAATTCATTATTGCCCCGCATAATGTGGATGATCAGCATGTGAAGGAATTACAGGGAAAATTGGCTGGAAGAGCGGTCCTTTTTACGGATGATCAAACGGGTGGTCATGTTTTGATTCTGAATACGATCGGTCATTTAGCGAGTGCATATGCATATGGTAATGTTGCGTATGTTGGTGGAGGTTTTTCTGGTAATCTTCACAATATTCTGGAGCCGGCTGTATTTGGACTTCCTGTTATTTTTGGGCCAAAGTTCAAGCGATTTCCGGAAGCCTTTCAATTCATTCATTTAGGTATTGGTTATGCTGTGAAAGACCTTGAAGGATTTGAGAATGCTTACAGTCGAATTATGGCTCAATCAGGAGAATTATCCACCATTACAATAAATTTTGTCGAGAAAAACAGAGGGGCCTCAGTAAAAGTTTTGGATCATATCGAGCAGGTTTTCGGGATGTAGATTTTAGGATGCCATTTCAAGCTCTGAGGGTCATCAAATAATTGGCGTTTGAGAATTGAGAATTTCCTGTTGAACTGCTCAGCCATCACAATTATCAATTATCTTTGCATCCTTAAATTCGGTTAAATCCATCTTTAATGAAAAAAATTCAAATGGTCGACCTGATATCTCAGTATCAGAAGATCAAACCGGCGATCGATTCTGCTATCCTGAATGTCATTGAAAACGCCCAATTTATTAATGGTCCTGAAGTATCTGCCTTCCAGCGTGAACTTGAGGAGTATCTTGGAGTAAAGCATGTTATTCCATGTGCAAATGGAACAGATGCACTTCAGATCGCATTGATGTCTCTTGGACTAAAACCGGGCGATGAAGTGATCACTCCTTCGTTTACATATATCGCAACAACAGAGGTCATGGCATTATTAGGCCTGAAGCCTGTTTTCGTTGAAGTGGACAAGGATACTTATTGTATTGATCCCAGTACAATCGAAGCAGCAATAACCACGAAAACAAAGGCCATTGTACCTGTACATCTTTATGGCCAGGCAGCGAATATGGATGCCATCATGAAAATTGCGATAAAACATAACTTGTTTGTTGTTGAAGATAACGCTCAGGCGATAGGAAGTGACTATCGTCATTCCGACGGAATGATTGCCAAGACAGGCACGATTGGTCATATCGGTTGTACTTCTTTTTTTCCATCGAAGAATTTAGGATGCTATGGAGATGGCGGAGCAATCTGTACAAATGACGATGATCTTGCCATGAAGATGCGTATGATTGCGAACCACGGTCAGAGTAAACGTTACTACCATGATGTGGTAGGATGCAACTCACGCTTGGACAGTATTCAAGCTGCCGTATTGCGAATCAAATTACGAGAATTGGATAACTATATCGCTGCACGGATAAAAGTTGCAGATCATTACGACAAGTTCTTTTCACAATTCCCTCAGATTAAAACGCCTGTACGTGATGGTGGTTCAACGCACGTTTTCCATCAGTATACCCTTCAGTTGCAGGGTGTCGATCGTGATGAGATGAATGTATTTCTCGCATCTAAAGAAGTGCCATCCATGATCTATTACCCAGTTCCGGCTCACAGACAGAAGATGTTTGAAGCATTTGGAAGTGATAATACCGTGTTGCCAGTCACCGATTGGTTAACACAAAGAGTGATCTCCTTGCCTATCCATACAGAAATGGAACAAGAGCAGCTCGATCATATTTGTGACTCAGTTGCTCAATTCATTAATGCTCAGATATAACGAACGGGAATGAAAAGAATTGCAGTTGTTGGTACTGGATACGTGGGATTGGTGACGGGAACGTGTTTCGCTGAAACCGGTAACCAGGTTGTTTGCGTTGATATTGATGAGAAGAAGGTCGAACGTATGCGAAATGGAGAGGTTCCGATCTATGAGCCTCACCTTGATGTGCTATTTGAGCGCAATATTAAAGCCGAAAGGCTTAGTTTCACTACAAGCCTTGAAGATGGGATCAAGCATGCTGAGATCATCTTTCTGGCATTACCAACGCCTCCTGGAGAGAATGGTTCCGCCGACCTGTCATATATCCTTGGTGTAGCTGAGGAACTAGGAAAGCTGATCACGGAATACAAAGTGATTGTAGATAAAAGTACTGTTCCTGTTGGAACTGCTGAAAAGGTTCAAGCTACAATTTCTAAACATGCGAAGGTTCCGTTTGATGTTGTCTCGAATCCTGAATTCTTGAGAGAAGGCTTTGCGGTGGATGATTTTCTGAAGCCTGATCGTGTGGTAATAGGCACGTCGTCCGATAGAGCTGAGAAAGTAATGGAGCAATTGTACAAACCGTTCGTACGCCAGGGAAATCCGATCATTTTTATGGATGAGAAATCGGCTGAACTGACGAAATACGCAGCCAATTCCTTTTTAGCGACGAAGATCACATTTATGAATGAGATCGCTAATTTCTGTGAACTGGTTGGCGCAGATGTTGATAAAGTTCGGATAGGAATTGGTTCCGATGAGCGAATAGGCAAGCGTTTCCTGTTTCCGGGTATCGGTTATGGAGGGTCTTGTTTTCCCAAGGATGTTCAAGCACTTGTAAAGTCGGGAACTGAGTACAATTTCAACTTCGAGATCCTTAATGCTGTTATGGATGTGAACGAGGATCAAAAAACGGTCCTTGTTCCAAAGATCAAAAATTTCTTTCGAGGTGAACTGAAAGGAAAGAAAATAGCAATGTGGGGACTGGCATTCAAACCTGACACAGATGATATTCGTGAAGCACCTGCACTATATATGATTGAGTCATTATTAAAACATGGAGCTATTGTGACTGCTTATGATCCGGAAGCAATGAGCAATGTCAGGAATCAGATCGGAGATAGTATATCCTATGCAGAGAATGAATATACAGCGTTACTGGATGCAGATGCACTGATTATTTGCACGGAGTGGGGTGTTTTTAGAAATCCTGATTTTAATAAAATGGGTCAGTTGATGGCGGATAAGGTCATTTTTGACGGACGAAATCTGTTCGATTTGAGTGAGATGAGCGAAAAGGGTTTTTATTATAATTCAATTGGTCGGAAGACTGTATTTTAACATAGGTTAGAATGAGTGAACGAAAAAGAATATTGATCACGGGAGCTGCAGGTTTCTTAGGTTCACACTTATGTGACCGCTTTATCAATGAGAATTATTACGTGATCGGTATGGACAACCTTATCACAGGGAGTTTGAGGAATATTGAGCATTTGTTCAAATTGGAGAATTTCGAGTTTTATAATCATGATGTTTCAAAATTCATCCATGTCTCGGGGAAGCTTGATTATATATTGCATTTCGCGTCCCCGGCGAGCCCCATCGATTATTTAAAGATTCCGATCCAAACATTAAAAGTGGGTTCTCTCGGTATTCATAACTGTCTTGGATTAGCAAAAGCAAAGGGCGCACGCGTTCTAATAGCTTCAACGTCAGAGGTGTATGGGGATCCAACTGTTCATCCGCAGAATGAAGACTATTGGGGAAATGTGAATCCCGTTGGTCCGCGTGGGGTGTACGACGAGGCGAAACGTTTTCAGGAGGCGATCACGATGGCCTACCACAATTTCCACGGTATAGAAACACGTATCGTACGCATATTCAATACTTATGGACCAAGAATGCGCTTAAATGACGGGCGTGTATTACCAGCATTTATTGGCCAGGCACTGAGAGGTGAGGACCTCACGATCTTTGGAGATGGTTCCCAAACACGTTCTTTTTGCTATGTCGATGACCTTGTAGATGGAATCGTTCGCTTATTAAACAGTGATTATGTGATGCCAGTCAATATTGGTAATCCGGATGAGATAACGATCAAGGATTTTGCGGAGGAGATTATTCAATTGACTGGAACTGCACAAAAAGTGGTTTTTAAAGATCTTCCGGTGGATGATCCGAAACAAAGACAGCCTGATATAACAAGGGCTCGTGCACTGTTGAACTGGGAACCAAAAATTGGCCGTGCAGATGGTTTGAAGATAACCTATGATTACTTTAAGAGTCTCTCAAAGGAAGAATTGATGGAGACTGAACACAATAACTTTGATAAATACATTATTCGCTGATGGGATACTTCGCGCATGAAACTGCCGTAATTGACAAGGGTTGTAAGATCGGAGAGGGCACCAAGATCTGGCACTTTTCGCATATTATGCCTGATTGTGTGATTGGAGAACGCTGCAATATCGGTCAGAATGTTGTGGTCTCTCCGGAGGTGAAATTAGGAAATAATGTGAAAATCCAAAATAACGTTTCTCTGTATACTGGTGTGGAATGTGAAGACGACGTATTCTTGGGGCCTTCTATGGTTTTTACGAATGTGATAAATCCGAGAAGTGGGGTGAATCGTCGTGATCAGTACGCACGAACTATTGTAAGAAAGGGTGCAAGTATTGGCGCAAATGCAACCATCGTTTGTGGACATGATATTGGTCAGTATGCATTTATTGGAGCTGGAGCTGTTGTAACGAAAACCGTTCCTTCATTCGCATTGGTTGTTGGGAATCCAGCCCGTCAGATCGGTTGGATGAGCGAATATGGACACAGATTAGAATTTAATTTCGATGGTTTCGCAATTTGCCCGGAAAGTGAACAGGAATATCAGTTGGAAAATGGAGCGGTGACCCGCATAAAGTAAAGGATATGATCAAAACGGATCAAAAAGTAAAATTCGCAGTAATTGGTGCAGGACATATTGGAAAGCGACATGCAGAAATGATTCGCCGCGATGAAGAAGGTGAATTGGTTGCAATGGTTGATGTGCGTTCAATGGAAGAATGCGGTGCAAATGATTTCAATGTTCCTTTCTACCATTCAATCGAGGAACTACTTGCTTCCGGATTGGAATTCGATGTCGTGAATGTTTGTACGCCGAATGGTTTTCACGCCAGTCAAAGTTTGATGGCTTTGGAAGCTAAAAAGCACGTTGTTTGCGAAAAACCGATGGGTTTATCAAAGGAAAGTTGCGAAAAAATGATATTCAAGGCGTTCCAGGTTTCAAGGCAAGTATTCTGTGTCATGCAAAACCGCTATTCTCCGCCGTCACAGTGGATAAAAGAGTTGGTCGACAACGGAACTTTGGGGAAGATATACATGGTGCAATTGAACTGTTACTGGAACCGAGATGACCGCTATTATAAAAAAGATGGTTGGAAAGGAACAAAGGACTTGGATGGAGGAACATTATTCACGCAGTTTTCTCACTTCATTGACATCATGTACTGGTTGTTTGGTGACATCGATAACATTCAGGGAAAATTCGCTGATTTCACTCACGAGAACTCTACCGATTTCGAGGATTCTGGATTCGTAAGTTTTGATTTTGTCAATGGAGGAATGGGGTGCATCAATTATTCCACAGCTGTTGCAAATCAGAATCTTGAAAGTTCCATTACTATTATTGGTGAAAAAGGTAGTGTTAAGATCGGTGGTCAGTACATGAATGAAGTAGAGGTTTGTAATATTCAGGATTATGAAATGCCGGAACTGGCACCGACCAATCCTGGGAATGACTATGGCGCATATAAAGGTTCCGCAGCGAACCACAATTACGTGATCAAGAACGTGATCGACACATTGAAAGGAAGAACATCTGCAACCACAAATGCACTCGAGGGTCTAAAAGTGGTAGAGATTATTGAAAGAATATACAAAGTGAGAAATGAGCAACTCGATCTATAATAAACTTCTGAAGAAGGAAGCAAGTCTTGCAGTAATCGGACTCGGCTATGTAGGATTGCCTATTGCGTTGGAATTTGCAAGAAAAATCAAAGTTATTGGATTTGATATTAATCCGGAGCGCATCGATTTAATGAAGCGTAAGATCGATCCAAGTAATGAATTGGAAGCATCTGCTTTTGACGGATGTGACATCGAATTCACGGCGGACATCCATGATCTAAATGATGTAGAGTTTTTCGTGGTCGCAGTTCCAACTCCGATCGATGATGCGAATCTTCCGAATCTCAGACCACTTTTGGGAGCAAGTTCAACAGTTGGTAAGGTTTTAAAAAGAGGGGATTATGTGGTCTTTGAATCAACGGTTTATCCGGGGTGTACTGAGGAGGATTGTATCCCTGTCCTTGAGGTTGAATCAGGATTAAAATTTAAGGAGGATTTCAAGGTTGGATATTCTCCTGAACGCATCAATCCTGGAGATAAGGAGCACACTTTGCAAAATGTAGTGAAGGTCGTATCCGGATGTTGTGATGAGTCCTTGGATCAGATCGCGAAAGTATATGAATTGGTTGTGAGAGCAGGTGTTCATCGGGCATCTTCGATCAAGGTAGCTGAAGCAGCTAAAATCATTGAGAATACTCAACGCGATTTGAACATCGCCTTGATGAACGAGCTGTCGATTATTTTCAATAAATTGAAGATAAATACCTTTGATGTGCTGGATGCTGCGGGAACCAAATGGAATTTCCTGAAGTTTTCTCCTGGACTTGTGGGCGGGCATTGCATAGGCGTTGATCCATATTACCTCACGCACAAGGCGCAGCAGGCTGGATATCATTCTAAAGTGATCACGAGCGGTCGTTTCGTCAATGATTCAATGGGTGGCTACATCGCAAAACAGACGGTCAAAAAGATCATTGCTCAAGGAAAACATATCCAGGACGCTCGCGTGTTGGTCATGGGGGCAACTTTTAAAGAAGATGTCAGCGACATTCGAAATTCGAAGGTGATCGATGTTGTGAATGAGTTAACCTCGTTCATGGTGCATGTTGATCTGGTTGATCCACATGCAAGTTCTGTTGAGATGCTGCACGAATATGGTGTTGGTCTGCTTGATAAACCTTCAAATGATTACGATGCGATCATTGTAGCAGTTAACCACAAAGAATATAAAACACTCACAGAGCAGGACTTTAAAGCCCTTTTGATAGATGGAAAAGGTGTTTTCGTGGATGTGAAGGGAATTTTCAAAGGAAATATAAAAGAACTGGAGTACTGGTCGTTATAATTTTCAAGTTTCAATTGTCAAGGGGGATGGAATTTAGTAAAAGGATATTGGTAACAGGGGGAGCCGGATTCATCGGTTCGCACGTCGTTCGTTTATTTGTGAACAAATACCCTGATTATCAGGTTATCAATTTTGATAAACTGACGTATGCTGGAAATCTTGAAAATCTGCGTGATGTTGAAAATACCCCGAATTATGCATTCCGGAAAGGGGATATTGTTTCAGGAGACGATGTAAGAGCCGCGTTTGTTGATTATCAGATTACAGATGTTATACATTTAGCAGCTGAGTCTCACGTTGATCGTTCGATCGAAGGACCAATGGAATTTGTTATGACAAATGTCGTTGGAACCGTCAATTTATTGCAATCTGCAAAGGATTTCTGGAAGGAAGGTGATCATGTTTTTCATCATGTTTCTACCGATGAGGTGTATGGGAGTCTGGGGCATGAAGGTTTGTTCACTGAGGAAACATCTTATGATCCGAGAAGTCCATATTCTGCATCGAAGGCATCGTCCGATCATTTTGTATCAGCCTTCTACCATACTTATGGTTTACCGGTAAAGATGTCGAATTGTTCGAACAACTATGGCAGCCATCATTTCCCCGAGAAGTTGATTCCGCTGATGATCCATAATATCCAAAACAAAAAACCGCTTCCGGTTTATGGCAAAGGTGAAAATGTGCGCGATTGGCTTTGGGTTGAAGATCATGCGCGTGCCATCGATACAATCTTTCATAAGGGAAATGTCGGAGAGTCTTACAATGTTGGTGGACTCAACGAATGGACGAATATCGAATTGGTGCATTTTCTTTGTAAAATGATGGACCGAAAACTTGGGAGAGCAGAAGGTGATTCAGAAAAGCTGATCACGTTCGTGACCGATCGAAAGGGTCATGATCAGAGGTATGCCATTGATGCAAGTAAACTAGAAAAAGATCTTGGATGGACACCATCGATCAAATTCGAGGAAGGACTCGAAAGAACTGTGGATTGGTATTTGAAGAATCCAGAATGGGTGCGCAAAGTGACTAGCGGAGAATACCAGTCCTATTATTCAAACATGTACGAGAACCGTTGAGATGAGTTTTTTTTCGAAGCTTTTCGAGAGAAAATCTCAACTTCAACCCTTCGATCTGTCACTGTTCAGAGCGGATATGCACAGTCATTTGATTCCGGGTATCGACGATGGTTCGAGAAGCATGGATGAAACCATCGCGATGCTGGCCAAATTTGAAAGTCTCGGATTTAAGAAGGTTGTGACAACCCCGCACATCATGAATGAAGTGTACCCGAATACCCCGCAAATCATTTTGGAAGGTCTGGAACATGTGCGACAAACAGCCCTGGGATTAGGTATTGATATTGAAATCGAAGCGGCAGCAGAATATTATTTTGATGATTCATTGGTTAAAGCAGTTAAGGAGGCATCCATTTTGACCTTTGGCGACCGCTATGTACTGATCGAGTTCTCATTTCAAGCGGCGCCTGTTTACGAGGACAATTTATTCTTTGAGATGCAGCTGGCTAACTACAAGCCTGTTCTGGCCCACTTTGAGCGCTATTCCTATTTTCACGGCTCGAATGATAAAGCGATTGAGTATCGCGAAAAGGGAGTAAATATTCAAGTTAATCTCAATTCATTGACAGGACATTATGGTCCTGAGGTCAGAAAACAGGCTCAGCGGCTGATCGATAATGAACTAGTTGATTTTGTTGGCACTGATTGCCATAGAATACAACATCAGCTGCTGTTAGAAGAGCACTTGTCAGACCCTTATTTTCATAAGTTAGGATCTCTGAAACTAAAGAATTCATCACTTTGAATTGAAAGAAATCTTTGCAGGACGAACATGTAGAAAACTACATACCATGGTAAATAAACATTTTGTAGTTTTACAAAAAAGAGTAAATGGAATCGATTTTTAGTTGGTTATTTGGGGTAATTGGAGTCACTTCTGTTCTTGTTCATAATCGATCGCGCCAGGATCTTGGAAATTTTCTTGAGCTGCTTTTTTCACTCGCTGTTTTGGTCATGAGTGGAACCAGGCTTGAATCAGAAAGCACATCTTCAATGCTTACCCTCATTCTTGTTATATCACTTACTGCGGGGTTTGTATTGTCTCGTCTTGTCAAATTACAATCATCTGTGTGGCTATTGATCATACCCGCAGCGATCTCTTTCTTTCCAATACTTTTGGGTGAAAAGGTTTTCACCTATTATTCTTTTGATCTGAATTTCAGAAGTAGTTTAATTGTCTTGTTTCCGTTAGGAGTTGTGCTCCCTACTATTGGTTCAAAGGTTTCCGGATTTTTAAAAAAGTGGCCTGATGAGCAGGAGGATCTGTCTAAATCCGTATCGCTTTTAATAATGGGTAGCGGAACCTTTGTAGGGTTCTTTTTAGGATCGTACTATGGGGTTCTTCTTTTTGCATCCGGAGTCATATTAGCTTCTTTCTATGGTTTTCCTGCAATTAGAAATGTAGCCTTCGGCTTGCTTTTTATTTCTCTTTTACCCGTATTTCAGGAATCAGGCGGGATAGAAATAATTGATCTTAGTTTAGGAGAAACAATTGCCGCTATTTTCTATGGTGCTTCTGTCGTCTATTTGCTTCATTGGTATTATAGATCAGGATCTACAAATTTAGGTTTACTGTTAGCTTTAGCTTTTGGGGTGCTGTTTTTAACGGGGCTACTTTTTATGGGTACACAGAAATCCGATCTTGGAGGAGCCGATGCATTCATTGCTTCGTTTGTGGGAGTGGCGGCCGCGTTAGCTCTTCTTCCCGATTTTCGGCTAGCTGAAGCGCTTGTTCCGACACTTGTAGCTATAGCTTTGTTGCTGCTTCCGTTGACAGTTCCTATAGGTTACGAACAGGATACAATGGACTTAAAAACAGGCATTGGATCAAAGAAGAATAAGGAGAAGCCTACATTATTTGAAGGAGATAATTTACCACTTGATAGCATCATTGGTGAATACACTATTAACGAGCGCACAGTTCAGCTGAACTTCCAATTGGGACCAAAAGGTGGGATTACCACAGGAGGATTCAAGTCATTTAAAGGGAAAATTTCGATAAACAAAGACCTTGTCAACTCTATTTTTTCGATCGAACTTCCGTTTGCTCAACTGACAACTTTTAATAAGTACAGGGATGAGTCCTTAGCAGAAGAAGGGTATTTCAATGCTGTGAAATATCCATTAATGACCTTTGTATCAAAAAAGCTTTCCAAAAAGAATGGGCACTATGAATTGGAAGGTGTCTTCACCATGCTCGGCGTTACAAAACCATTGAAGGTTGAATTGAAATATACAGGAAAGATGGGATCGGAAAAATATCCCGTATTAGTTGGACGCTCAGCTATTGATCGAACTGAATTCGGTATGAAAGCTGATTCGAAGGAAGGGAATATCGTGGATTTTGCATTCCGTGTGGAACTGATCAAATAGTCTTACAAACGGCCTCCCACGATATCATCAACAACTTCGGGATTCAGTAATGTTGAAGTGTCACCGAAATTGGACAGGTCCCCTTCTGCAATTTTTCTCAGGATTCTGCGCATGATTTTACCTGACCGCGTCTTTGGCAATCCCTGAACGAACTGGATCTTATCCAATTTTGCAATCGGACCTATATGATCTGCAATATGTTGATTTATCTCCTTCCGCAAATTATCGCGATCGCGTCCTTCACCTGCATCTTTCAAAATAATAAATCCGTAAAGTGCATTTCCTTTGATATCATGAGGGAATCCAACCAAAGCGGATTCTGCTACAGCAGGATGCTCATTAATGGCATCTTCGATCGGAGCAGTTCCAAGGTTATGTCCGGAAACGATCACAACATCATCAACACGTCCTGTAATTCGATAGTACCCTACTTCGTCTCTCAATGCACCATCTCCTGTGAAGTAGTATCCCGGAAAGGCTTTGAAATAAGTGTCTTTATAGCGCTCGTGATCGCCCCAGATAGTGCGAGCAATAGATGGCCACGGAAAAGATATACAAAGATTTCCGCCAGCACGGTTCCCTTCGATCTCATTGCCTTTTTCATCCAGCAGGACAGGTCTGACTCCTGGTAAAGGGAGTGTCGCATAAGTTGGCTTTGTAGGCGTAATATAGGGTAATGGCGATATAAGGATTCCACCGGTTTCGGTTTGCCACCATGTATCGACTATCGGGCTTAGTTTTTTGCCTACGTGATCGTTGTACCAATGCCATGCCTCTTCATTGATCGGCTCACCTACAGATCCAAGGACCTTCAGGGAAGAGAGGTCATATTTCGTAACCCATTCTGACCCTTCTTTTGCAAGTGAACGGATAGCGGTAGGGGCTGTATACAAGTGGGTGATCTTGTGCTTTTCGATCACCTCCCAGAACCGTCCAAAATCAGGGTAGGATGGGATACCTTCGAACATCACGGTAGTTGCCCCATTGAGCAGGGCACCGTATAGGATGTATGAATGACCAGTGATCCAACCGATGTCAGCAGTGCACCAGAAAATATCATTTTCTTTGTATTGAAATACATTATTGAACGTATAGCCGGTGTAAACCATATATCCACCGGTTGTGTGAACCATTCCTTTCGGCTTACCGGTTGATCCGGAAGTGTAAAGAATGAATAGAGGATCTTCAGCTTCCATGATTTCGGGTTTATTAGCTGACTTGGCATCTTGCATCAATGACTCCATCCAGAGATCTCGACCATACTTCATTTCAACAGGAGTAGTTGTTCTTTTTACAACAAGCACTTTTTCTACACAATCACATTTTTCCAATGCTTCATCGACGATCCCTTTCAGATCGATTATTTTATTCCCGCGATATCCTCCATCCGAAGTAATAACCATCTTACAGGTTGAATCCATAATTCTTGCTGCAACAGCGGATGAAGAAAATCCAGCAAAGACAACTGAATGAATTGCACCGATCCTTGCACATGCAAGAACCGCGATTGCCAAGTCAGGGATCATGGGCAAATAAATACACACTCGGTCTCCTTTTCGGATTCCTTGATCCAATAGTACATTCGCCATTTTGCACACCCTCTCGTGAAGTTCTTTGTATGTTATCTTCTGTGCTGGCTCCTCCGGATCATTCGGTTCAAACAGGATCGCTGTTTTTTTTGATCTTGTTGCAAGATGACGATCGATCGCATTGTGTGTAATATTTAGCTTTCCCCCTTCGAACCATTTAAAACGGGCTTGGACCATGTCATGTTCAAGGAGATTGTGCCAGTGGGTATACCATTCAAAATTCGATGCGATTTCGCTCCAGAATTTCCGGGGAACTTCAATAGACCTTCTGTATTGACGAAAGTATTGTTCAAGGTTTTCGATCGTGTAATTCATTTGCTACGTTTATCCGATTAAAAATAAAAATTAATCGTCAGCTAAAGCAGTGTTCTTAAAAATAGAATACTGATCCGGAAAGCTTCCCATGTGATAGGATCAGCGCGGGAAATGGAACTTTCAGGTAATTAATCTGATCCAAAAGTTTTTTTAGCCAGATCTTCTTTACCGGTAGACGACTGAAATCAATATCAAGTGAAAAAAGGAATTCCCTACGCGATGAGTAGGTTGTTCCAGTAGGGGTGGTATATGTTTCCATATCCCCGACGAGCTTTGCGTCCACACTATAACCGAGGGAAAAGCAGAGCCACTTGGGAACTGAAGAACTTTTCAAGAAAAGGGTTGGATTAAAACTTAACCAGTAGGTTTGGCCATTATAATCTTTGAGCAATTGCTCGGAAAAGTTTGAGCCAAGAACATTTGGTCGCAATGAAGCAAATTCGGTGGTGTGGAAGGAAAACTTAGGAATTAAGCGCTCTTCTCCCCAAACGAGTTCTTGTCCAAGGTACAATCCTCCTCCGATGGCGTTAGCGCCCATGTCGTACCAGGAAAATCCCCACCCCGGGCTGTAACCGTCAAAAAATTCGAGTGTTGTCTGATATCCTAGTCCTATACCTGTGCCTATCAACACTGCTGTACTTTCCTTCATGCCTGTCCATTTGTACATGTTACCTGTGAGACGACTGATCTTATAATTGGCATAAATATGTCCCGCCTTGTCCATCTGAAGCCAATTGTCAAAATCATTAAACGAGTGAAAGGATTCCATTACCTCATTCTTATACCAAACCTCATAAAGTGCAGTCATACTACCTGCCCAAACCAATCCAATTGAGCTCGTAATGATTCCAAAGCGCTTAGGTGATGGAGCGCTCGAATTTTCCAGCACACTTTTTTGAGCTTGTACTTGCACGATCAAAGATGTGAAAAAGGATATAAAAAGGAGCCGGATCATTTCCCCCGAAGGTAATCCAAATCACGGAATTATGAGGAATCCAGTGTTGAAAAAATAAAAGATCAGGAAATTCGTTCTTTTCTTTAAAGAGTACTTTTAAGAACGTGGAAATGTTATGAAAAGAGCTACAGTTAGGGTTTCAAAATACTCTCTTTCCGTTAAAAAAGCAGACTATGAATAAGATCAGAAAAGATTGGAATGATATCAAGATAAACGACAGCTGGGCGATTTTCAAGATCATGTCCGAGTTCGTTGAAGGCTATGAACGAATGGCAAAGATCGGCCCTTGCATCTCTGTTTTCGGTTCAGCACGAACAAAACCAGACAACAAATACTATCAAGTTGGCGTTCAGATCGCGGAAATGCTTGCTGAAGCGGGTTATGGGGTAATAACAGGCGGAGGTCCGGGAATAATGGAAGCTGCAAACAAAGGCGCACAGCAGGGAGGAGGTAAATCTGTGGGACTTAACATTGATCTTCCTTTTGAGCAGAATCACAATCCTTTCATTGACGCTGAGCACAATCTTGAATTCGATTACTTCTTTGTCCGCAAAGTGATCTTCGTCAAATATGCTCAGGGGTTTGTGATTCTTCCTGGAGGCTTTGGAACCCTTGATGAATTGTTTGAGGCACTCACATTGATTCAGACCAAGAAGATCAATCAGCGACCTGTTGTATTGATTGGCAAGGATTATTGGCAAGGACTTGTTGAATGGATAAAGGAGGCTATGCTGAATATGGAGCATAATATTTCACCAAACGACATGAATCTGTTCGAATTGGTTGATACTGCGGAAGAGGCTTTCCAGTTCATTGATGACTTTTACAAATCTCATGCATTATCACCAAACTTTTAATGTGTACGGGGAAAGTTTTGTAGTTGCACTTTCGGCTTAATTCCTATATTTGCTACTTTCATCTCAGTGTATGGAATTTTTGAGAAAACTCAGATCCTTTATTTGGAGTAAGCATTTTCTGAAACATCTCGGACTCGTTGCATTGTCTTACCTTGTGATCGTAAGTGTGACGGTATTTTACCTTGATTCCTATACCAACCATGGCCAGCGAATTGATGTACCGAATCTTGTTGGTAAAGATGTGAACAGTGTGAAACCCATGCTTGAAGAACTTGGACTTCAATATGAAGTCTTAGATTCCATTTACGACCCTTCAAAGCCGGAAGGAACTATTCTTGATCAGGACCCAGATGCAACAATGTTGTCCTTGGTTCCCGTCAAAGAAGGTAGGATCATTCGTTTACGCGTGTCCAAGAGATCTCGTCTAGTCGAGATGCCGAGTCTGATCGATAAATCCCAAAGGTTCGCAGAGAGTATTTTGGAGAATCGCGGATTGAAACTCAGAATTCAGTATAAACCTACCAACGAAGCGAATGGTGCGGTTCTTGATCAGTTATACAAAGGAAGATCGGTAAAGGAAGGTACACGTATTCCTATCGGCTCAACCATCGTTCTTATTGTGGGCCAAAATGATGCGGGAGAGCCTGTGGAAATACCAAATCTTGTTGGTATGACAATTTTTGAGGCTCAAGAACGTTTAGTAGCTCTCGGAGCATTTGGTTACTTGCCTGTTTGTGCTGAATGTATGACATATGAAGATTCTGTCGCAGCGCGCATTGAATCGCAGTCTCCCGAGTACATTGAAGGGATTTTGATCCCGTCAGGTTCAACGATCACAGTGTATGCCACGAAAAATTATACCGGTGGTGGCCAGAACCCTTAATTGCTAAATATTATTCGCATGAAAGGAACTCTTCTATTTGTTTTGAGCGCTCTAATTCCATCTTTCTTATTCTCACAGGGGGAGGGGGTAGGTCCATTGACATCTAATCCTGAACTCTTGGGGAAATATCCTTCAGGAGTAAAGGGGAACAGGGCAAACGCCGGAACTTTTGATAGCACGTTCATTTACTTTTCCGATACCTTGAACTTACCATTCTTTGACGAATTCTCTAAAGATCATTTTCAGGTTTACAATGCTGATTTCGCAGATCCAGGAGTAACGAGTGACAAAAAATACCGAATTCTCGAGAACTCGACATTATTACCAATACCAAATGATCAGTTGTTTACCGGTCAGATTACGTTCCGTCGTACTTATGATATTGGCACATCTACATTTATAGATAACAATTTCTTGCCGATACAATATAAGGTCGGTGATCTGACGTCCTATCCCGTGAATTACGCAACGACCGATTTGTATCCGCCTTACTATATTTACGATACTATTGGTGTTTCAGATGAATCAGACACGGTTTGGATAATTGATCCTGAATTTTATCAGGATTCAGCAACACAATTCTTTACAAACCTTAATGATCCAAATGCATTTTGGTTGGACCGACACGCCTATCACAATTACCGCTATGCATTTGAACCTCGTTCAATAGGTGTGGTAACGTTTGATGGATTGAACGAGAATGGTTACCCCTACAACATTGGGACAACTCTAACTAACTATGCTGATTATCTTACTTCAAAGCCGTTAGATCTCTCTGCATTGAATGCTGCGGATTCTGTCTATTTCAGTTTTTTGTATCAAACAGAAGGCTTTGGAGATATACCTGAAGCAGGTGACTCACTCGTTTTAGAGTTCTATGCGAAGGATCTGGATGTATGGACTAGAATCTGGAGTGCATCGGGAGAGGGAACTACAGATTTTAAAGTAGGACATGTGCGACTGGAAGATCCTGAATATTTCAAGAAAGGCTTCCAGTTTCGATTTAAAAATTATGGTGCACTCTCCGGTAGTCTTGATCACTTTCATTTGGATTATGTTCATCTGAGAGCACTGTCCGGTTTTCAGGATACCCTTTTCAAAGATTTTGCATTTGTTTATCCGGCGGGGAGTTTGTTGAAAACATATACTGCCGTGCCGTGGGATCATTTCAAGAATTCCCCAACTGGAAAAATGACAGAAAATGCAACAATTACAGTTCATAATGGGAGTAACTTGCCCGAGAACAATCAGAACGGTAAGATCGAGGTCTTGTACAATTCAGTCATAGAAGGTAGCTACATAATGAACGCAACCACCCTGTCTGGTGGAAATATCAATTATGATCCGCAGACTACTTATACTTCTGAACATGACTGTTCCGCGGGTTATATATTTGATATTACAAAGCCCGGAACTAGTCAGAATTTTAATCTTATTGCAACAGCCTCCGCTCAGTTTCCGAATCTGGCACAGAATGATTCGACATTCGGAATACAGCATTTTGGTAATTACTACAGTTATGATGATGGCAGTGCGGAGGCAGCTTATGGTCCAGCAGGTGTGCAGGCACGTTTGGCTGTAAAATATGATTCTTATGAAGAGGATTCACTGATTGGAATGAAAATTCATTTTGTCCCTTCAGTAAACGATGTCTCCGATAAGCTGTTTCTTTTGACCGTTTGGGCAGCCGGTTCAAATGGTATGCCATCCACTGTGCTTTATGAAGATGACGTCTTCTTCCCAAGATCTCCGATCTATGGAAATTACAGGAATAATTTCATCGATTATTATTTTTTGGACACCTTGAAAGTAAAGGTTGGTACTTCTTTCTTTGTGGGGTGGCGTCAGTTTGATGAAGATAGATTGAATGTGGGGCTTGACCGTAATCTCGATAATCATACAGCGACCTATTACAGTATAGACGGTGGTTCTAACTGGATACAATCATCGATTTCAGGTTCTGTAATGATACGCCCGATGTTCTCAACGGAACTGGATGCAGAACTTGGTGTTGACGAGAAAAGTAAATACATAGATGCAATACTTTATCCGAATCCAACAACAGATGAAATAACGATTGAAATGTCTGAAGGCAAATTTGAGGGAGTGGATATATATTCGATCCAAGGTGTTAAGATCATTTCTTCGGATTCAAAAGTAGTTTCACTTTCACAGTATCCCGAAGGTGTATATTTCTTCCGTATCAAAGGGTCACAAAAAGTCTATAAAATCATCAAGCAGTAATGAGCGAAACTGTTGATGAGTTGGAGAACGAAGAGGAAGAACTCTTTGAGCATTACAGATTTAAGGCGGATCCAGGACAAGAGGTTATTCGTATCGATAAATTCCTGATAGACAGATTACCTAATACTTCACGGAATAAGATTCAGGTCGCTGCAAAGAATGGTAATATTTTAGTCAACGGAGAAAAGGTAAAGCAGAATTACAAAGTAAAACCTGGCGATGAGGTTTCTATCGTGATGCCTTATCCTGTTAGGGAAATAGAACTTATCCCACAAAACATTCCACTCAATATCGTCTATGAAGATGATTTTCTGGTAGTAGTGAATAAACCGGCTAATATGGTTGTGCATCCTGGATATGGCAATTATACTGGAACATTGGTTAATGCAATGGTTTATCATTTTGAAAATTTGCCTCACAGGATACAAGACTATTTTGGTCGACCGGGATTGGTTCATAGATTGGATAAGCATACTACCGGATTAATGGTGATCGCAAAAACGGAGCACGCATTGACGCACCTCGCTAAACAGTTTTATGATCGTACTACCGAAAGAAGGTATCACGCATTGGTTTGGGGTGATGTATCTCAGGACGGCACGATTACGGGTAATCTGGGTCGATCCCTTAAGAACAGGAAACTGATGACCGTTTTTCCTGAAGCAGATTACGGAAAACATGCTGTTACGCATTACAAAGTCATTCAGCGATTTGGGCTGGTGACGCTGGTGGAGTGCAAATTAGAAACGGGCCGCACACATCAGATCAGAGCTCATATGCGGTTTATCGGTCACCCACTTTTCAACGATCTGGAATATGGTGGTGATACATTACTGAAAGGAACACCTTCCTCAAAGTATAAAAAATTTATAGATAATTGTTTCGAGTTGATTCCCGGGCAAGCACTTCATGCTAAAACATTGGGTTTTGAACATCCAGAAACTCGGGAATTTTTGCGGTTCGATTCAGAGTTGCCACTTGGTTTCTCCGGAATACTAGACAAATGGAAGAGTTACACGTCATCCGTTGAGTAGCAAACATGTTGTAGGAAGGCATCTACCCATCGCTTTTATGAAGTGTATATATCATTGTAATTATTGTTCCCGAATCTAAAATGTTGTGAATATTTTGTGTTCGATCATTAAATATTCGTAAATATTTGTTTTCTTCGTTGTTTGAATAATTAATTGAAAAAGGTTCTATGTACTACAAATTCGTACTACCACTTGTTTTTATAAGCCTTTCTTGGCTTTCTTTGGCACAGAATAAGTT
>Ga0315902_10000680_pt1 | contig 57121 bp, 46 predicted proteins | sample LakEriMetagenome_9_FD_203523 | JGI IMG/M metagenome (GOLD analysis project Ga0315902, IMG submission 203523) | Freshwater fungal communities from buoy surface, Lake Erie, Ohio, United States - Buoy 12 MA117 | ecosystem: Environmental > Aquatic > Freshwater > Lake > Lake biofilm | place: USA... | reverse complement strand
TCTTTGCTAATCCATATTGTGTTCCTGCAGCTGTTGCCGCCACGTGTGTTCCGTGACCGTTGCAATCGACGGTTCCGTTTCCATCATTAATTGATGAATAACCAGAAGTTGAAATACGACCTGCTAAATCATTGTGAGGATAAATTCCTGTATCACCGATATAGATCGTTGCCCCGGCACCAGCGCTGCGATATCCATACGCGCTCGTTGAACCTGGCAGACCAACCTTTTCGCGTTGATCAACACGATCTATACCCCAAGCCGGAGTCGGGCTCTGTGTATTTTGAATTGCAAGACCAAAAACAGCACGATCTTCTTCAACGGTTAAAACATTAGGGATCTTTGCAAGTAAGCCTGCAACTAATTTAGGAAGCTCAACTGTGTATCCATCAAAAACATAGTTGTACTTCTTATCAATCTTCCAACCGTTTTTAGCAACCGTTGCTTCAATAGCAGCCTTGGCCGCAGGCGTAACCGAGATGATGTACTTGGCTTTTGCACCAAGGTCTATGGCTGATGTCGGCACCATCGTTGAACTCAGTGAGAAAATCGTCAGTAGAGCGATGATCGCGAAACGAACTCTCTTGGTTGCATTCTTACGCATTGCTATTTCCCCTCACGGAGATAGGAACGGACCTATCTCTAGGTAAATGAAGTTACAGACCGCCACTGACAAATACTTTCGACCCTACTAAGGCTCAATTTTACGCCTGACAAGGGTCTTTTCAGAGGAACCGATACCTGAAATGACTGGCCACTGATTCCTTGTGCAGCCCATGTCGCAGCCGTTGCCAGCCCCAGCGCCAAGCCCTACATTTTGCGCTAACTGAATTGTTGGTGTGAATAGCCGAACTAAACAGAGCTAGGGAGCAGAAATTGAGTCTTGGAAATCTCCTTCGAAAGATCGAGAAACGCGGGCTGCAAATAAAGGTTCAAGGTTTCTTCAATGTTGAATCTGGCGGCTTCGGGATTGGTAATGACTTCTATCCACACTGCGATTGCGTATCAGCGGTTTTAGGCGACGAGGAATGCAGAGATTGCGAGCGCTGGTTTGCCAACTTCACTTCCTTTCCTTCAGGTGATGGCGACGGGATCTACGTAGCAGCTGCAATCGTTCACCCATCAGAACCAAAAAGAACGCTTGGCCTACTTGCGATCTTTGACTATCAGTTCCAAATGGCTTCTTATGCACGCCAAATGATTGAAAGTGAACAGGTTCCAGATTTTCCAATTGACCTTGCGATGCAATTTGAAGATGCCCTTGCCTACAAACTTGGTGGCCTCGTTGTCAAAAACACTCTTTTGATTGGCGATAAGCATTTCTCACAAGATTCAAGCTATGCCGTCGTTGATTTCCCAAATCCGGTCAAAGGTGGATACAAGTGTCTTGTGTATTGCCAACAAGTTGATCCTTCACCTGAAGCAACACTTTCCCGACTGTGTGAAACTCAGGGATTAGATAGAGCGACAACTGAGCGCTTGCTTAGGATAACTGCCGCAACTTTTGAAAAGTTTCGAGAAGCCGAGGGCCTTCCTGAAGGAAGTAATTCGCAGCCGGATATATCCGTTCGCGCAGCGGTCGCGTTCTCAGATGAACTTTCTGACCTCGTAGAACCTGATGAGTTTGACATTGAAGATTTGAATCTACTCAGCGCCCAATTCACCCATGGCTCGATTAATACATCTCATCTCAAGGAAATGACAGATTCAGTCATTTGGCAAAATGCGATGCTTGCCCGCGAATGGGATCGCGCTGCAGGTGACATCGACAATGACACTGCCAAGATTCTTCTCTTTAATTTGTGGACTTGGCTCTACCAAGGCCGCGAGCTTGGCAGTGAAGATTGCGCAAACTACCTTAAGAACTTTAAGTACCAGCCAACGGCGGAAGAACAAGCTCAGCTCTTAGTTAGACGAGGGATGTTTGATGCTGCAGCAAAATTTCTCTAACTGCCTATCTCCTCTATCGCCTCAAGGATTCTCGTACAAGCATTCTTGAAATGCTTTGGCGAAAGCTCGCAACCTACAAATCGCCGTTTGTTGATATGAGCGGCGATAAAAGATGTACCACTACCACAATGAGGATCCATCACCAGTTCGCGTGGTTTGGAATAACACTTAACAATTCTCTCGGCTAGCGAAAGCGGGAATGCTGCATCATGAAAGCTATTTCGAGCTCGTCCAATTCGCCAAACATCTGACATCCCTTTGTGAACACCCTCTGGGTCATAGTTTTGAAAGAATGGCTTCGCATCTGGTTTACAAAGAATGTAGATGCGCTCAGTCTCGGGATACAGATACCCCTTGTCATGATTGTGAGTACTGCCTCTGTCCCAAACTATCTCTTCATAAACTTTGAGATGGCCTTGTTCAACAAGAGGCAAAATCCACTCGTAAGGCGTAATGAGTCGCCTGTCCTTGTGCCTGTTCTTGTGAACATATGCAATAACTCCATCTGGCTTGAGTCGTGCTAAGGCCCAGAGCAAAAAACGTTGTTGCTGTTCTTGATATTCCTTTTCGGGCAAATTGTCATCGTAAGAATTGATTCCACTGAATGACTTCCTATCGAACTTTCCCTCTCGGCGCATTCCATCTTCGCGCTTGCCCGCAGAACCAATGTTGTAAGGGGGCGAAGTGATAATTAGGCGAACATTCTTTAACTCTGAAAGGGTTTCCCTGTAGTCCCCTTGATGCAGACTGCTTTTCTCAATCGAAAAGATTTTCTCCTTCATCTACATCCTTTCCTGACCAAAACCTTTTCTTCAGTTTCTGTTGCGTGTTAGTAGGTAGAGAACTAACCCAATTAGTGACAGTAGAACGAATATATCCATGGTCATTCGCCTTAAATATTGCGGCTTGCCAAGACTTCATCGATCAAGGGATCGCCAAGTTTTGCCAGCTTTTCAAGAATAACGCCCGGCGTCCCATCATGAAGCGCCATACAACCCAAGAAATGAATTGAGTCATTGCGAAGCTTCGACTCTCTGTGGTTAAAGCCCAGATTCAAGAATTCGAAAATCTTCTCCTTCTTTGATTCCGGAAGTTTTGTCCAACTGAGAGTTTCACCAAACATTGGATTGAGTTCGGCCGACACATCGAAGTCATCAGGTTCAGCAATCTCCACTGCCGCTTCGACCATCCAATTAAAGCCAGCATCCGTTACCTCAAAGCCATATTTCTTTCTGATATTTGGGTCATCGCAGCTTAGAGCAATCAAGGATTGTCCGATACTGTCGTAATTTCCATCCTCCAAGATAGTTACCATCGGTTCTCCATAAGAACTTAACAACACAGCAGCGCGATATTCACTTAGCTCTTCTTCCCCGCTTATCCAAGCTTGATCACTGTAATAAATCACACCACCAAGCTTCGTTGCCTCATCTGCCTGCGTATCCTCAAACTCAAGTCCAAGAATTGGGTGAGAAATGAAGAGATCATCTGTTCGGTAAGCATTTCTACGATAGATATCAAAGTCCTCTCTCTCGCACAAATCTGTCCAAAACATTCGATGCAATAGCTCCAGAGAAATAACTTCTGCTAAGCCCTCTATTGATGCCTCGATTTCAACCTCATGATTTGTAGGCAGGACTACAGAAAGATGGTGGCCGGATTTACTAAAAAACTCTTCAACCTTCTGACTTATAACTGGGAGCGCTGAAAGTTTTTTTCTCTTGTAATCACTAAAAGCATTTCCCAGAGATCGGAAAAAAGGCACTGATGAGATAAAGTGACGATCATGATCTCCCCAATAGTCACTTGCAGATTCATCTTTCGGCTGGATATCACTTAAAACCAGAGCAGCCTTTTGCTCATCACTTAATGTCGGATTAACCCAGAGCGCCTGACCGATAGTTTTTGAATAATCCTTGAAATCATGAACGCTATATAGATAGGAAAAGATTTCATCACTCAAATTTACATGTTCACAGATGTAAACAATCTCATGAGCGGAACGATTCCTATCTTGATAATCCTGGGCAGGTTCGGAGATCATCTTCTTTAAGTAATGCAAGAGCTCGGAAGAGTCGCCTAAAGGGTGAACCAGAGCCATGCCACGAACATTGACATCATTACTCTTGCTCAAATTGTCGATCTGTCCCTGACTCAAATGTGGATATTTAATTAAGCACCAGTATTCCTTAGAAACTAGCCCATCATCTTTCAAGAACTCTTCAAACTTTTCTTTAGGAAAATTTGGATTCTTGCATGCCTCCACACCAACTTTTTCCAAGACCCATCCTGGGACATCAACACATGAGATAACTTCTTCCTCTTTGACATACTCTGTGTTAGCTATCCCCATTAGGAATTCTTCGGCTAGTTTCGGCTCCTTTTCGAGCAAAGCCTTAAGGTACGGATCGGAATACAAACCACGCGGCATTATTCATCACCATCCTCTTCGTCAATCTCGTCATCTTCGAACTCATTTGAGATTTTCTTTAAAGCCTCAAGAGAAGATTCCAAATGAGATTCTCCAATTTTGTTGAGCGTAATTGCTCCTTCGGAGAATGCCAGCGCCATACCAATTGCAATTAGTAGATCCTCTGCGCTATCACTTGCGACAATAGCGTCAAGCAATTCCTCATTTTCCTCGAATTGGTCTTTTATCTCGATCAATTGCTCGCAAACTTTGGATACTGTAGAACTCATGGATTGACTCTTTCAAAGAACTTGTGGTCCATCATCTGTCACCAGACTCTTCTTTGAAAATGTGTTGGAACGCCGCGCTTAATCCCTGTGCATAGCCTTGGGCACGAGTTTTATCCATGGTGATCATTTCATCTTCAAAGCCCGCCTCTTCCTCTGCCTTGGCCAGATCATTGAAATCTTCCCAAGCTTTTTGGATCAACAGCTTCAAATGCTCCTTTTCGGAAACCGAAATTTCGACTTTAAGTTTTTGTTCCTTCATTGGGTCTCCTTATAAGTCTTTTCTATGAATGAATTGTACTTGGCTGAACATCTGTTATCCCGTATGGCTACCCACTAAGTCATAGTCTTAAATGAAAAACTGTTCGTTTATTGGTATCTTCTATGAGATGAAAGGTAGACGGGAAGAATTTCAAGCTCGAAAGCACTCAACTCATCACTGTTCTTCAGGGCTACATTGATTCCATCCGAAGTAAAAAAGAGTGGAGCCTGCCAACCTTAGAAACCAAATACAAAGAAGCGATTGCCAAAGGTTAAAGGTCCCCTCAAGTACACTTTGGTTCGACACCAATTGGAGGGATGATCATGTGGAAGCGTAAGAAATTGCAACGTGAACTTGAGACTTTAATGGAAGCGGCTGAAGCGGGAGACCCGTGGGGTATGGCGCACCTGGGTGTCTATTTGTGGGATGAGGGAGATCCCGAAGAAGGAAAAAAATGGCTTCTACGTGCAGTTGAGGTGGATAGACAGTCCCCTCCCATTGGCCGCCCGACTGCGATGTACATTATGGGTGTGGCTTGCAACCACCAAGGAGATTCAAGGGAAGCAGGAAAATGGTTTAAAGAGGCCGCTGATGCAGGAGATGCAACGGCGATCCATGAATTAGGTTTGATTGCAGAGGAAGAAGGAAGGATTGATGTTGCGACAAAATGGTTTCTACGTGCTGCTGATGCAGGTCATGTTGACTCCATGGTGCAATTGGGTCTTTACGAGCACCTCTCAGGCAATTTAGAAGAGGCAACGAAATGGTTTCGGCTTGCAGGGCCAGTCGGACAGTCTGTGGCAAAAAAGCTAAAGATCAAAGGCATTTGAGCGCCTAATTTTGGTGAAGACGAATCAATGCATCCATGACCAATCAGATCGACCAGTTCTTCAACCCCGATGGCACATTAATCTCCATCCCCGTTAAATCCGCCAAGAAGATCGCAGTCCTGCTCCACATTGCCCGAGATCTATCCCCCACCACCAAGTATCCGGAGAAGGAACTCAACGCGATTATCGCCAAGTACCACGATGACACGGCAGCTATCAGGCGTCACATGATCGAGTATGGGATTTTAGAGAGGGATGGAGAGAGTGTTTATTGGTTAAGAAGTTCAGTGCAGCTTCAATACTGAAACCGAAAACTACGAATCACTTTATTTCTTCTACGGAAAGGACTTTTATATACTGGTCGTCGTCAACCTCAAGCTGTTCTTCACTGAAATTGTGATTGATATCCAATCTGAAAAGAATTCGATTCGCTGCCTCTAAGAATGTTAAATCTGCGGGAATCAAGAAAACTCCCTCAACTTTCCAAAATATCTGTTGCCATATGCCAGAATTTTCCTTCAGAGCAAATTCCATAACTTCGGGGAATTCCTCCCAGTAATCATTCGTTTCTATTGATTCAGCGTTGTAGTCCCAATCTCTGAGGCCAACTGGGCCACTCCAAGGAGGGACTTGCAAAGTTACCTCTACTCCATCTTGAATTAATTCTTCATCCTCGTTTTTTCCAATTCGCAGAACATGCACACTAACTAGCTCAATTCTTAGTTGACTTTCAATTTCTTTACTATTGGTCGACGTCAATTCAATCCCCTCCGACTAGTTAGGCCAAATTGAAAAAGGGACAGGTCAAGCAATCAATTTAACTTGGCGCGCAGTTCGGCCAATGAAACTTGTGAGCTTTTCACTTTCCAAGCTAGCCAACCATCAACTGGTTTATTTCCATTCAAATGCTTGGCAGCCCCTGAAGGGGTTTTATGCTTGATGCCATCAGCGGTGGTAATTGATCCGTCTTGATTCACAATAGCTAGGTGAACCTGCTTTGCCACCCGGCGACTCCAGATAAGTTCCTGCCCTACACTCAAGGAACCAGCTTTAATCAAATCCACCACTCTTGCCATGCTTCCTCCTCAAAAATCAATGTCTGAAATCTATCCTGAGATTGACGGCTTGTCTCTAGCATGCCTCATTGGAAACTACTAGAAATCAACTTACATCAGAGATTTGTGCTAGTGTCAATTGAATTCTCAGCCATGAAGCCCAAGACAATACTGTTTGCGCTCGTCTCTTTATTGTTGAATCCGCGAGTTCGGCGGTGTCCGGCAAATTCTTTAAAATCTCAATCGCCTTATCAATGCTCGGCTTTTGGCCAGCCTTGTCCCAAGCCTTGTTCAACTCATTTACTGCAGGAATCTTTATGAGTATTGCCATTAAATACGCATTCTTCTCCTGAGAACTCTTTGAGTAAATGAAGTTTGCTAACTCTGAGGGCCCATACGTTGAGCGATCCGGACTTTCCACTAATCCTAAATATCGACCAGCATTAAGGTAGTAATCGCTTTGGCGAGGGTCGAAGTCATAACTCTCAGCGAGATCATTCTTCGTCTTTGGTCCCTCAATTAGCAAAGCGACAATATCGATAACCCTGTCAAAATCATCTGCTTGAGGAAATGGAACTCCTGAAGGGGAAATGAATGATAATTCTTGCAACGCCATTTCGAATTCGCTCCTTTTCGGAATGTTGGAACCAAGCGTGTATCTGACATGTTTAACTAGACTTGCCGAAGAAAGGTTTGAGTCAACAACAAAGTCTATTTCGTAAAAATCAAAGTAGTTATTTGAGTGAGTAAGGAAAATGTTTCTTACTGGCTTTTTAATGACCCCTTTCCACATTGCATAAGGGTAATAGACCTGCCTCAGGTTGAAACTTGAGGAAATGGAATTTTTAACTTCAAATATGTTGAAGGATTCTTGGCCCTCGAACCCTGCGTCTATCTCGATCTGAGCGCCATTTACCTCGATGTTTTGGGGTTTGTGCTCATAACTATCAACGCTAAAAGAGAATCTACTTGTCCGCATCCTTCCCGAAACGGTAGGAACCACTTCTTCACCACAAAAATGTTCAATCATACGTGAAGAGTAAGCGCTATAAATCACAGCATTTTCAGAAGAGATCTCTCTCGTTGACAAGGTTTCTAAGTTTGCTGAAGGCTGCAGGCTCACCGGCAGTGTTGAACCTAAGTTCCAGTCAGGTAACTTAAAGAATGGGTTGAAGCTTCCTATCCTGTAAGAGGAGTTAGTTATAGCTAACAAATTGAGCTGATTATCCTCGAATACTTTTGGACGATTACTTTCATAATCAATCTTGGCCAAGTGTCGAGGTTCGCGATTTGCAGCTTTCTTCAAGTCCGTTGCCGTGATATCGAAGTAACCAACTTTTTTGACTTGCTCTAAAACAGGCAAGCTCGAGAAAACCTGTTCCCAAGCTATGTCGTTGAGTGTGGCCACCGTGCTAATTTACATTCAAAAGCATGAAATAGGGCAAAATCTGATATAAAACCATCGAAAAAAGCAAAACAAGGCGCACTAAATGTTCTTGTCATACATAACGGGTAGCCTTGGGGCTTCATTAGCACAGAGATCTAAAGAGGTGTTGTTTTGTCTGTTGAAGTGCAACCGCAACCTTTTTTGAGATGGGCTGGAGGCAAACGAAAGCTTGCAGGTTTCATCGCTAATTCATTTCCAACCAAGTTGGATTATGGTTCTGCCCACTACTACGAACCATTTCTAGGTGGCGGGGCACTTGCCTTTTACTTAGGGCAGAAGGAGTCTCCATTCTATATTCCAGGTTCACGCATACATCTGAGTGACATGAATCCCGATTTGATTTGCGCATACCAAGTACTCAAGGACGAACCTCTAACGCTAATGAAGCATCTGACTAGATTAGGCAAACACACGGATCGAGAAGCATTCGATAAAGTCCGTGCGTTACGCCCCGCTACAAAAATTGAGATAGCAGCCCGATTTATTTACCTCAACAAGACATGCTTCAACGGTTTATGGAGAGTTAACAGCAAAGGCGAATTCAATGTGCCTTGGGGTAAGTTGCAGAATCCAACGATTTTCGATGAGTCGATCCTAATGGCTAACTCAAAACGTTTACGTGGTGCCAAGATTGCGAAGCGCGACTTTTTAAAGCAGTTAGACCTGCCAAAAAGGGGTGACCTTGTTTATCTAGACCCTCCATACATACCACTTTCATCAAGTTCAAGCTTTTCTAAGTACTCGAAACTGGATTTTGGTATCTCTAACCATGAGCAATTAGCAAGTTGTATCGACTCTTTAACCAAGAGAGGTGTGTTTGTTATTTTATCAAATTCAGATACGAGCGACACTCGAGCAATTTTTGGAGGATCAATGAATTTGTATCAAATCTCCGTTGGCAGGAGCATCTCGGCTAAGTCCGAGAGCAGAAAACGTGTAAATGAAGTTATTGCAACTAATTATGATGTTGACAGTTTAAGCGATTTGGGATTACTAAAAAAAATTAACTAGTTGTCACACCCAAAACTCTTGGGATATTTATGTCGATACCTAATGTCAAGATTCCCAATTATCCCCCACCGCCAAGTATCCCGAGAAGGAACTCAACGAGATTATCACCGCAATGACGCTATTGGCCCGTCACATGATCGAGAGACTATTCTTCGGAATCCATCTTTACCATCTTGGGATTACGCATCTCAGGAGTCGAGACGAATGCATGTGCCATATTCAGATTCTCAAGCTTATCGGTTAAGGCAGCCGAATTCTTACTTTGTAAAAACGAAGCAACCTTCTTGGAAGCTGGAAAATTTGTTCTAAATGCAATTTTGGTGCCTGCATTGTCAATAACCTGAGGTGCAAAGTCTTCCATTGACTGACTTACCAATAACACGACTACTCCAAACTTTCTTCCTTCTTTCATAATCTTAGGAATTGTGGGATCTTTTGATAGTCGATGGGCTTCGTCTAGCACGATTGCCAATCTAGGCCTTGTGGCGTTTTCCCATTGGAACATTTCGTTGTAAATTCTCCGTAAGATGAAGGCTCCAGCAGTAATGCGCACTTCATCTTGTCTGTATTTACTAACATTGAAAACCCATCCAAGTGGATCACGGGCATTAAAGCTGTCCGTGATGTTATTCCTGAAAAGTTCGTAATCAGTGAACGAAAGCAACCTTGCCCCAGCATTTTTGCCCTTATTCTGTGCCTCAATTGCCGCAAGAGATGTCTTAAAGTCGTCAATACTAGGTAATCTTTCGCCGACGGCGCCGTTGTCATCCCAGCCTTGGATTCGGTATGCATCTCTAATTGCTAAATTGACATTAGTAGTTTGAATTTCTCCTAATTTCCCGATTGATTCAAGAATCTCTGCAATCTCTTGTGCTGCGGTTCTAATTGGTAGTGCTCCGCCCGCGTCAAAATCGAATGGACTAAATGGAAGCCCTTCGACTGCGACATTAATCTCATTACTTTTAAACTTCAATTTAGGGCCCATGTCACCGTGAAAATCAAATACAACACTTGGTAATCCTTGTTCAGCAAATTGGTTGAGAATATTCCTAGTTGTGACAGATTTTCCTTGGCCAGGGATTCCAACAATCACCCCATGTGGGCTGCCTTTTAAGCTGATGCTCCAAGTTAACTTGTTTCCTTCGGTATCTTCTCCTAGCACAACATTAACAACATCACTGAGTGCAGTTGGATTTGCATTTTCATTTCTTCGTCGATCTTGCTGAACGAGTTTAACTGGAACGACTTCTTCCTCCGGAATCACAGTAGTGGCGACATCTAAAATAACCCTAGCTGCCGGTCCATCATCACCTTCTGTAGGCTCATTATCAATTACTAAGCTACTTGGGAACGCCTCTTCATCAGCATCTACATTCGGTACAGAGCCAACCATGAAGACGTGCTCCTTAATTGTAGTAAATCCTGAAGAAATGAGTTTTTCTTCATTTAAAACTCGAATCACATAGGCTGGATTATCATTATTCACATCGCGTTCGTCAGCCGAGAGTGAAACAATGTAACCAGATTTCTTAATCCTTGGATGTACCTGACCAATACACAAGTTTTCAATGGTCTTATGCACATTCTTGAAATCCTCCGCCGAGAAATTACCATGCATGAAACTTCTATCAGAATAAAAATGAAGTAGGGAAGCCCAGCGGGCCCATTGCAATTTCTGATCTACGCGATTTGCAGCATGCTTGAAAAGAATTTTGTTCAACAATGCTTCAGTGTTATCAAGTTGACTCTGAATTTCTCGTGGCAAATCGCCGATATTTGCACCTTTGCGAGCCTTAACTTCAAGCAACTCGATGGTGTACGAATCCTCAGAAAAACGAACAAATAGCAAGTCACATCTTTGAGACGTGGCATTGGGATCATGTCGGTTTAGGCCAAAAAGTTCTGGGTGTGCGTCCACAGGAATGATTACCGTGTTTGTCAATTGATTGTTATCTTCGAGATGCATAACAGTTGCACAGAGTCCTACGGCCTCACGAGCAAGAGAGTTTTCATTTAAGAGTCGCATGGCAAGCCGGCCAGAAATCTTTGCCAAATATCGAAGGACATCTGAAGCAGACTTTCCTTTATTCGCAAGCCCTAGCTCTTGCATGGCTTTCTTGAGTATCTTGGATACTTCTACTGGCTTAGTTGTAGTGAGAGTTAGCCTGTCTCCGAATCCATCCACAAAGTCTGGAGAATAATCAAGAACGACGATGTCCGTGTTTCTAGTGGATAGCAATTGCTCATATAGATTCAAGCCGATGAACCTATCCACTGTTAGCACCCAATCGCTGCGACTGTGTACTTCACCAATAAGATTAGTCATCCGGCCATCTAATGATAAATCTAAGCTGTATGGCTGCTCATTTTTGCAGATCTTCTGCAAAAATACTCTATGAAGATTTTCTAGTGCACTGGAGTCTTCTATGTTAGTGCCGGTACTTACAGAGGTCCTAAACATATTTAGCCCGTTTTCTTCATAACTAAAGCTATGCAAATATGTAATCAAGCCCTCGGCTAATGCTCTTCTTTTCTCCAAAACAAGTGAATCATTCTTAACAAGATTATTTGATAGCTTAGTTGCAGATTGGATCAAAGAGACGTTAACTGATTCTGGATATCTTTCGAAGTCATTCTTCCCATCATGGAGTGAATCTTTGAGTAATAGTGCGCGCACGGAGAAGTAAGGAAGGAAAACATCTTGAGAATGAGGGTGACTCTCAGAAAGTTTCTTCTGAAGATCGACAATGGCACCAACGGGATCTGCATAAGAAAAAACTTCGGAATACGCACTAAGTTCTATCCTTTTTTCTCGTGATTCAATTTTATCTTGGTTCCGAATGAAACGATTCAACGAATCAGCTACAAGTCTTCCATCTCCAGGATTAAACACAGCTATCTTGACACCCGGGGAAAAAGAGTTACCTAGGCTGTATTGCTCCAAATGTTCAGCAATTTTGATAGATGTATTATCTTTTCCTCGAAGCATTCTTGGTACGCCAAGGGCATTTGTTACTACCGATAAATCAGAAGCAACATCTGATGTGTCCAAAGGTAAGTAAATCCCAGCGCCAAAAACCAATTCGCCAGAATAGACTAGTTGAGAATTGTCTTTGACAAGTGCGAATGGCAGATTCTCGGGCCTTAGTTTAGATAAGAGATCAAAATCAACTAAATTTCGTCTTAGTGCAAAGTCACGTCCAACCAAACTTTGAGCTACATTTTTCATATAACCGTAGTGCTGAGCAATCCAAAGTGATCTCAGTGGGTGGATAGGTAGAATCACCGACGATTGAGTAAAGCCTTGCTCTGTTTGGATTCTCAAATCTAAAGTGTCTATCTCCAAAAGCTTTGGCAGGTCCTCTGATGAAGCTGCAGATAATGCCTTTTGGTAGCAAGCCACATAACTCTCAAGAAGAGCTACTCTCTCGTTATCCCAAAATGTCGTCTCCGGATATTCCATTTCAACTTTTGTATCAAATGAGCTTAAGTATTGTGACCTTGCCTCCTTCAACTCAGCTGGCAAGTCAAACTTTTCGAAAGTAACTCCACGTGCATCAGCAGAAATCGTGCCGAGCCGCATTTCATCACTGAAGATAGTCCCTTGTGTGCAATTCCTTATTGCAAGAGATTGCACTGCGCGTATGTAACTACTAACGCGCATCTTGTAGATCCTGTTCCCCATGGCAATTTCATATATTTGGTTACCAGATAATTCACGGCCACCGCCATCGGCTTCATCAGCATTAAACGACTTATCTTTGAGCATTGCATCCAGCCAAGCTTCTCCAATGGACTCAATATTCGCAGATTTAGGTTCTAAACCTTCAACTGGGTCGTCATCTTTCAAAATCAATAAGAAGTCTTCGCTGTCCGCAGTCGCAAGGGCTCCATCCTCTTTTGTAAGCACGCCTCCAAGATCATTAAGTGCCGAGATTCTCACAAAAAACCGCTGCTCTTCATCCTCCATTAAGTCTGAAAGGTCAATTTTCTTTGAGCGGAGGCCTCCCTTTACCTTGAATGAAGTAGCCAATTCTGGGAAATCTAAGTTAATCGAGCTAAAAACTTCAATCAGCCAAGTGAAGTCACCGGAAATTTTGATTGGTTCTGTAACCCAATCTAGGACCACAATTCCATTGCAGAGAAATTCATTTGTGACAGGGTGCAGCTTCAGCTTATTTTTTGGAATCAATTGACCCTTTGCATTCAAAAATGACTTAAACTCAAGGTTAGATAGTTTGACGTTAGCAGACGTTGCGAACTTCCAATTACAAAATAGATTTTCAACATCATTATAACTTGCTAACTTTTTTGCCCAAGAAATTCCAGTAGAAACCTCTTGACTCATGGCCTCCAGCAAAAGGCGCCGCGTCTTACTATGAAGAAGTCCGGTACGTTCTATTAAGATTAAGTCCTCAGACATCGGATTGTATTTCTTACTTAACTGAAGTGCAGCACTTAGATTTCTATCCAAAGAGCCCTTAATCAGAACAGAATCCGAGGAATCTGCTATCAATCCAATCTCTGGCAAATTACTTGCGAAATAGTCTATCGGATTTACCGCATGATGTGAATCAACAAAAAACTTAAGAAGCCGATCAACCTTTGCAAGTTCCTGAATGTTGGCCAAGAAACCTGAACCGATTGTTGGTAATCCTACGCTTTGATTTCTAAGTCGATAATCGTTGTATACTTCTAGCATTAATGTACTGAGCGAACGCTCAGTGAAATCTTGGAGTGAACTTGTTAAGTCGGCAAATTGTGTTGGAATGAAAATAACCAAAGCCTTCTTTTTGTTGCGAAATTCGACTGCTCGTTGGGGATCGACTTCAAAAAGAGACTCGCTATTCTTTGTTGCTAAAACAACAACATTGCAATCATCGCCATTTTGAATTGCAAATTCATTGATGACAGATGCAAAGTATTGAGCTAAGTCCACTCCAATTTCATTTATCAATATCTTCTGACCCTGAGCAATTCCTTTGACCTGCGTGTCATAGATATGACGAGCCACAACATCTCTGTAGTCCACTATTTGGGGCTTCATTTTTTATCTCCGGATGGTCTCGAAATATACTGGGCGTCGAAATCATCAGACAAACCTGCGAACCAGCCTAATTGCTTGATTCTTGCCTTAAATGCACTGAAATTCTCATCGGCCGCGGCATGGTGTTCTGGAGAATCAAAACCGTGGGGTGGTTCGTTAATCAATATCCCATATCTGTCACGCAATTTCGATAGCACATCAGATAATGCAATCTCTGGGCGATCGATTACACTTCCGTTCTCATTCAGGAAACAAAGATACATTAAGGTGTTAAGTACCGAATCCGACATTGAATAGTGCCAAGTGGAAATAAAACGGCTCTCCCCCGAGAGAATTGAAACTGAATTCGCGCTGCCAGTTTCTCTAAAACCTCCGACAGTGCTAAACCATTTTCTAACCCCATCTAATCCAGTTTTCTGAACATCCAACAGAATAAGTTCGACTAGGAGCTGAAAGCTGTTGTCATTTTCTAGCTGGTGCAGAGTCTCTAAGGATTCTTCACCCTCGGCGCCCTTGTCTTCAAGAGCTCTTTCTATTTCTGAGATCAGTTCAGAAGCTTTATCGCTTGCAATCTCCGATTCACTGAATTTATAGAGATAAGAAATTTGTTGGTCGGGAGTCAACTTATTGAATTCATTTTCCCTATCCTTGTTTTTTAACGCCATATTTCTAGACTCATTCAATATTACAAAATGCCTAATTATTGAGGAAGTGCGGGATATATCTGTTAGTACCGATTCATTCGCTAATTTATAGGCAAAAGATCTCTTTGAACGTGTAAAGTCAAAAAACATTTGGTGTGGACGCTGACCTGGTAATAGTTCCACTGAAACTGCCTGTAAATTCATTGCGAGCAAAATTGGAAGTCTATATAGCCTTATCACAAAAATACTCTTATACATCGACAATAGTTCTGCGGCGGAAACATTTGCGAACGCAGAAGTAATGTGGAAAAAGTCTTTGGCTAAATCTAAAAGAGGTTCATTAAATGGAATTGCCTGAATATCAAGATTTGGAATTTCTGTTTTCTTCTTTTCTGTACTTCTCATGGCCTTAACTTCGAAGTACTCAAGTAATCTCAACTGCAGAAGAGTATTAATATCCACTACATCAACCTCGTTGAATATCGGCTTTTCCCAAGGTTGCTTACCCGGCTCGAAGTCAACACCTTGTGCCAAGCTAGTTGCTATCACTTTTTGATGAATTTCTTGGGTAGGCTTTTCACAGTCAGGTAAACTTTGCACGTAGGAAATGAGTGATTTAAATATTGTAATATCAACATTTCTTGTGCTTGATCTGTTTTCTGACTTGGGCAAACCTGATCTATATGCCGCAATATTCAAGAAACGCATAAAGTCAATCTGCTCACCTTTGCTAGTTTTACCCTCGGTGGTGAACTCAATTATTGAAGTCTTAATCCAATTCAAGAGTATTTCATGACCATCAGGCGTATCAAACCCAATCATTTTAGAGTTCGTCGCCAGTTTCGGAATAAGGCTATTTTCAAGATTTAGCTCACCGTCTGGGAGAAAATCCTTTTTAGTCCGCGCAGGATTCACGCCACCTTTTTTGACGCATATTTCGAAAAGAACTGCGAACATCCGATTCAAATCGGTATCATTAAACGTAATGGGCATGACATTCGGATTTACTACAGAATGCAGGCGTTGCGGGAAGCCTGCCTTTCTTGGTATTTTAAATTTCATTATGAACCGTATTTCTGTGCAAGGAAATAGCGTTATCTATCAATTCCACACGGCTATAAGATCCGCTTGGGTCCATCAAGAAAGCCTCAAGAACTGGTGCACGTAACAGCCGAATTCCAAAGGCTGCCAATTCAAACCGAATAGCACCAGTTTCGAAATCATTGAAGATTTCACCCTGTGCAGCTCTGGCGATCATCTCAAAGGCATCTACATTCATTCTAAAACTTAGATTCGTTTTCTCGTGCAACAGTGTTAACGACTCCGGTGTTGTCTCAAAATAATCACTGGTTTCACGATCAATTCTTAAGCTAAATTCAGATTCGGGAATGAGTTTGATGACTGCCCACCCTGTGCCTTTTCCAACTTCCGAAACTGAAAGGCCATTTCGATAGGGTATATGCACCCCGGATAATCTACTTAATCCATGCAGAATGAAACTGACATCATGCTTTAATCCGGCAAGATACTCGCGGTATAAACTCAAAAAAGAGTAAGGTGAGATCTCAGGCACTACCTCTCCATAGAAGTCTGGGACTTCTCCAAAAAATGTTTTGCGCGCAAATGTCGTGTATATGGCTTCTACAAATTCTGTTGCTGAATCTTCCTGAATTCTTGAAGATATTGCCAGCCGAAGCTTTGGCGAAATCCGCAATGCTGGGTCGTATCCATTCCAACTATCAACAAGAATGTCACCGCTCTTATAATCAAAGGCGAGGTTGCGCAATCTGAGACTATCGAAGTTGAGCTCACCAGCGTCGGCCTTATCCGCAATTTGCTCACATGATTGGTCACCTGTTATCAAGTAGCCTAAAGCTGACCGAATTCGACGGAAATTGGGTCTTTCGTTACGCCTCAAGAAAGTTTCTAGGGTTAGCTCAGCAATTCTGGAGCTCGGAATATTTTGCTTTATCTTTTTCCGATTGTCATTGATAGGACAAATATCTTGGAGTGCGCAGTTAAGGCAATCTGACCAGAGAGATTCTTGCGCAAGCGAGTCAATAGTGTCGAGAATTAGGCCATTTCCTTGCAAGCTCACTACCGATCTATTCTTCAAGTCTACAATTATGTAATCACCTTCAATTCGACCATTTGTGAAGTATGACTCAACTGCATTCGCAAGTTCTGGATATTCATCTTCGTATAGTCTTGCGAATTGCTTCAAGCGTCCATCATTAATCGCAATCAATGCGACACCTTCACTTTTGAATGCAGAATCTAAAGCACTTATGACTACTTGATTTGCTGAACGAGCACCATCAGACTGACTAGCATCTAACACCGCGTGAAACTTTCGACCCTCATAAAGAATTGACCACTCGGGCTCATTGCCAAGAGGATTGCTTAAATCTTCAACTTGACCTCCACTGGCAATTAATCGGTCTCTTACAGTGTACAAGAATGATGTTTTTCCGCCGCCAGGATTTCCCGTAAGGAGAATTACTTTTTTCTTTCCCGATAATATTTCAGGAAGTAACTTCGTTTCTAGACCCGTTTCAATATACGTCAAATTATAGAATTGTTTATCTTGCTCATCAAATCCAGCAAGCTCGGCATAAGCACCTTTTGAGGCATTTTTACTCGAAGTTATTAAGGACCTTATCTTGTCAACATTAGGGTTGATGAAGTTTTTCAATCCAACAACTGGAATTCGGCGCTCGACATTACGTCTTTCTATGATTTGTTGTCTCAAATCAATCGAACTCGGCCTTTTCTCTGCGTCAGAGTCCACAGTTTTGAACAATATTTCCAAGAAATCGCAATACTCCTGCCCGTATTGCAATTTCTCTTCATCAAGCATGTATTTGACTTCAAAACCGTCTTCTTGGTCGCCCTTTTCTAGATAACGGTGAGATCGACCAAGTAAAGCGTGGATAAACGATGCACCAAGACTGTAAACATCAGTTTTACTTGAAACCTCTTTAAGATTCACAATCTCCGGGGCATATGTAATTCTTGTACCAAATGTGGAATCAATCTCACCAAATGAATGTAAATTTCCAAAATCAATTAGGTACGCAAGTCTAGTTGCTTCATCTACCAAAATATTATTGGGAGAAATATCACCGTGAATTAGCTCTTGGTGGTGCAAGTGTTCAAGAAGTTCGAGTGATGACAAGAAAACATATTCGGCGTCTACCAATGGAAGATTGCCATTATCCAGGTATTGATTGAGGGTCATCCCATGAACGTAAGTATTGATAATCGCCCCAGGCTTTGGGTCCCGCTTTACATCAAAGCCTCTAGAAAAACGAGGGTGCGGCGGGTTTATTTGGAGGCTATTCGAATACTCCTTATTCAAAATATCAAATGAAACACCGTCGCGTGCTTCCTTAATTACAACCAATCTGACTTCATCTTCAGATTCATAGCGGGCCAGCCAACTTGTTCCAGTCCCCCCAACCCCTAGCTTTTCTTTCAATTCGTAGTTCTTCCCGAAGCGCCGTGCAACAAGTTCTGACTCCACTTTGCCCACTGGAACCACATCAATCTCAGCTAGTGCTGGAATGCCGGTGACTTCGGGTTCAGGGTTTAGTAGTGCCCTAACTCTCACAACGACGTCTAGCGCGCTTGGGCGATCTTCAATCTCCGCTTTCATGCAATCACGCAAAATCGCAGACAAAGAATCTTTATCCTCGCTAAACGTGTCAACACTCTCAGCAGAATTGAACACTGCAGAAATACTTGCAGCGAATGAGTACAAGTCTGACTTTTCATTTGCTAGGTAAATGTTCTCGCGGCATTCCGGAGCACGAAACTCCGTTGAAAAAGGATCGAGGGCATTTGCCCCTATGGTCAGGTCTCCGCCAAAGTGCGAAATCATAAAATCTGAAAACATAATTTTGGTTCCACGGGCTATCCAGATTCGCGATGGGCATAAGGTACGGTGAAGGATTTTTTCATGAACCAATTCATCAAGTGCAGTAAATCCATCAAGCAGAATTTCCAACAAATTAGATTTATACAGCTCAAAAATATCTTTACTGGTGACTTCACTTAGCTGTTCAAGTGAGAGAGAATTTTCTGGTTTTTCGAAAGGGTAGACGGTTAGGTCATTTTCTTCATCTCGAAATGCTCCGGCGCTATTCCACGAACGTTGTTTTGATTGTAATTCTCTGGCAACAAGATAGTTTCGACGTAGCCTGTCTTCAGCATCATCCGCAGAATGTACGCACATGAGATGATATTCAGCCCCTGTGATTGCATTTTCTGCTTCAAAAACAATGATTCCGGAGGTATCGCTGATTGGAGTCAACCTTGATTTGACTTTGTAATCTGCAAATTTAAGAATATTCAGATCACGATGAGTGTATTCTAAAATTAGTCGAAGTATCGATTCTCGATGTGCGCTAAAAACTGCATCTTTGTTGTTTGAATCAAATTCTTGAAGTTGAGTGCAGACATCATTGAGTGTAAAGATTCGATCACTCTGATTTGCTCCGACACGAGGCTGTAATTCTATTTCTGAGTGAGTCATGAGAACAATATCGATTACGCTATGTCTCTTCACATTTGAAAATCCCACGATTTTATCTCTGAGCCATGACGCTGTAATGCGCGCTTTCGTCGAGATATCTATAAAAGGACTCTTTCGATCTGAGGTGCGCCCATGTTTACTTACTACTGTCCAACGAACGTCTCCATAAACAACTGTTGGTCCCCACGATTTCTCCTCCAAAACAAATAGGTTGTTATTGGCAAGCACAAAGAAATCAACCTCTTCATGTTTTGGAGTGTCTAATTGACGGTTTGCAATTACAGCCCAATCAGCAGGGAGATTCTCCGCAAGATGTTTATATGCGCGTTCTTCATTTGGGCCCTGGAAGGGGCCCAGGCTCCATTTCTGCGCCATCTTCAGCCCACTTTCTCCGTATAGTCATCGGGGTAGACACGAAAAGTAACACTCTCCGGGTGTTCATTCAATCTTTCCAAGTAAGAATTCATTTTGCTGTAGTAGATGAATAACCGATCTTTGGCCCGGGTCGGGCCAACTAAGACCAGACGTTCCCCTTTGCGAACCATTGGCAGATCCTCTTCATTTTCCGAGAGTTCATCTAGACCTAATAAGAAGACTACAGAAAACTCGAGCCCTTTAGCATTGTGGATTGTGGTCAGCTTTATTGAATCTTCTTCCAAATTTAGTTGGTCTGCCGCTCCCTTTTCGATTGAAGCCACTTGTACCTCATATCTAAATTCATCTTTTAGCCGTTCTTCAAGCGCTGACCGAAGCTTGTAGCGCATATAGTTACTTGTTACCAAAATCGCTATATCTCGCTCACGGACACCATCGTGCTTCAACAATCCAATTAAATCTCTTATTACTGCCTCATTCATGGCATCGGCCTTGCCTGACTTATCTACGTAGATAAGATCTGGTAGTGGTCCACTTGGCGACCTCTCAAGTGCATGCTTGATGCCAGACAAGTGTTCAACTACTGTCAAAATTTCCTTCGTAGATCTATATGCAACTGGCAGTTCATATCTTACTAATTCATATTCTTCAGCTACGCCTAGAGTGTCATTTTCGCGATATATGGCCTGAGATTCGTCCCCAGCCATTGTTACACCCCCTCGATCTCTACGCTGTGATTCGATGCAGTATCGCAACCACGCAGGATAGAAGTCTTGAACTTCATCGATAAAAATTGCATCGATGTCGCGCAAAATTCCAGTACTCCGCGCCTTCTTATAATCTAACTCCGTCTGGTCAAATGAAACAGACTTCTTTTCTTTTCCTTTTCCAAAATAGAAATGGAAGCGATTACCTCGTCTAGCTGTAAATTCTCCAAAAGATTCAACTAAAACATTAGGATAAGCAGTTAACTCATCTTGAAAATATCTCTTCAAGCTCTGATTAAAAGTTATGAATGAAATCTGATACTCAGGAAATAACCTTGACATTCTAATTGCTCGGGCCATGAGTATCAGTGACTTTCCACTTCCTGCGGGGCCAGTAATCCAAAGTACTTCAACGGCGGGCGCATCAACTACTTCCCTTTGTTCATCCCGTAAAACAATACGAATTTTCTCTCGATTTTCTCTATTTGGGTCATCTATTACCAGCCTGCGCTTCTTGATGAACGCAAATCTAGGATTGAATTTTTCATAAACCAAATCTAGGAGTTGAGGATCTAAAACTGGAGCATCAATGTCTTCCAAAAAATCAGTAGTAAAATTGATATAGCTTGCCTCAAAAGATGCATCTATACGCAAGACTTTACTATGGGGTTTGACGTACGGATTCATTAATCCAGAAAGTTCTAACCTCAAATTACGAAGTCGTGTTTGAAGATAGTCCCTTAGTTTTTCCTCTTCCAAAAATTCATCATTCATCAAAACAAATATTGCAACGAAACCAAGAACCGGATCTAAAATAAGGACGTCAGGCAAAGCACCATCATTCGAATTAACTGCTCTGATTCCTTGAGAATTAACCTTTTGAGTTAGTGACTCAACTGCAACATCATGTCTAGCCATGATTCACAATTTCAGCAAACAAGAGTTCAGAATTCAACCGAGGCAGCCTTGAATTCACGTTACTCATAGTCACATCCTGCCATCCAACGGTGACAACTTCGCCTCAAATCGGTAACCAGAATCTTCGAATTCCCGCGTCACAGGTCGAAACTTCTTGAGCGGATGGGGCAATTTTTCTAGTCTCGAATTTCAAAACTTCGCGCATTTGGCCTTGCTAGTTTGAGCCATTCGGCAGCTTCCTCAGAATCACCAGCATCATTTGCCATAACTCCAAGATTAATCATTGCATCGGTGTCACCAGCATCTGCGCTTCGTCGATACCACTTTTTAGCTTCAACGAGATCACCCGATTCATAAAAAATTACACCGAGGTTATGCATAGCAGCTGCATGTCCTTCAACCGAAGCACGCAGATACCATTTCTTTGCCTCGTCTAAATTACCTTCTTGCTCCCAAGTAACACCTAAGTTAAACATAGCGCCTGAATGACCCGCATTAGCTGCAGCTTGATACCAGCGCTTTGACTCTATTTCATCCTCGATCTCATCAGCGAGCTGTGCCAGTTCATACATAGAAGCCGAGTGCCCTTTTTCAGCCGCTTTCAACCAATGAGCCTCGGCATCCTTAATCTCATTCACTTGATATGCAATCACTCCTAATTTACACATTGCATCAGGACTACCTAACTCCGAAGCTTGATAGAAGAGTTCTATCGCTTCTTTGTGTCTACCAGAATTCCATTCCTTCACACCTAAGAGATAAACAGATTCTGCATTTTTGCTCATATCATTTCCTAGCTCTTAACTCCGGGCCCTTAGTAACTTAACTTAAGCTTGTATAAAGCCTATGCGATAGCTCGGGTTCTTCGTGATTTCGACATATATTCTGCAATCTGCACAGGTGAATGTGTTTAGTTCTGGCTTTCAGTCTTCTGATTCACAATTCCAGGTTTGGACCTTGGTGGCCCGAAGACCCACTGGGATTGAAACTGGGTTTTGATTGGGGATTGAATTGGCGCTAATTCTGCTTTTGTGGTCAGCGGCAGTATTTGCGTAGAACGCTTGACTATTTCGAATCCCGAGCCAATATTGGACCATGATCTTTCGGTATTCAGTAGACGAAAAGACCCCATGATTAATGAATCAAGCCTGCTTTCTACATTAAATGAACTGAAGATTGCAGTCGATTGCGGAGTCCACCACACGTCCCCTCAAATCCGAGAGCCTCTGGCGATACTTTTCCCGCTCAGCGATGATGAAGGTGAATCTCCCCTTCCTGTCGCTGAAGTGGTTTCCGATAAAGAATGGTTCTGGGACTTAGTCCACAAAATTGCACTCAATGAGAGTGTTCTCTGGTACCGAACTCTAGTAAAAGCAATTCTTGTTCATGCGGAACCCGAAGGGCTTGTCAATATTGGAACAAAGAATGCTAACTATGTGTCGAGAGCACAAAATTTCAAGGAACTCGCAGACGCAGTAAGGGCACATGGCGCAGGTGATTACATCAGATTTACAGAATTAGTTGAACGATTCGCTGAACCAAGAAGTGTTGGACAGGTGTCCATAATTCAAGAGTTGATGTTGGAAGCTTATGAATTAGCAGAGAGTGAAAAGGTTATTTCCAGCATTATGAATCTTTTCGGTCATGATCCGGTTAGATTCTTGCCTCACTTGCGACGAATCTATTACCAGGCTGGACTTATCAAGAGTTTTGATTTCTGTAAGTTACTTCACTCTGGAATACCCGTTTTAAGTGTGAATTCTGCTTCAATAAAGGCTATTGATCTCTGGCAAGAAATTTACAGTGTGGATATGGAATATATCGCCCGTGCTCACGAACAATTCTCAGTTGCAACAACAGATCCTATATCTCAAAGAGTCTGGGCTGGATTTAGAGATTTTTTGAATGTAAAGATTCAACACCCTACTATGACGCCTGAAATTACACTTGGAATTTCATCTACCGATTGGTTGATGAATGAATCTGTCTCAAGTCAAATCAGAAGTTTTGGAAACGAATCTGACAACTATTATTACGCAGGATTATGTAGATTTGCGCAGATTCAAATACTCCGTGAAATGGTTAATGCGTGGGGTGGGAGCAAAACAGCATTTCTAGGAAAAGTCGTTCGTGATTCCGCTAATTACTGCCCAATGCATTTGACCTCCGGAGAGTTGGCAAGAAAATTCGTAGAAAGTTTCTTAATAACCAGCAGACTGAGTCCGGATTCGTTTGCAATGAACAGGTTTGGAACACAGAAGTTCTTGAGACTTTCCTATGAATCAAGACCTTACAGAATTTCTAGTAAGGCTATGAACTTTCTAACGAGAAATGGGTCTTCACCGTTATTGGAATGGCAAGAAGCAGCCCTCACATCCTGGGTAGCGCATGGACGTCAAGGACTTATTTCTGCTGCAACTGGAACTGGAAAGTCTCGACTTGGAATTGCAGCAATATTGGAAGCTTTTGAAGATGGGCTGCCTGTGGTCTTGCTAACTCATAGACTAGCAATTAAAGGTCAATGGAAAAAAGATGAACTTATGAGTATCTCTGAAGCAGATATTCATGGATATGAGTTGGCCGAAAAGGATCGATATTTTAAACTGGGCGAAAATGTTGTAGAGCTTAGTTCAGAAGATCACTACAACCCGAATGACCCACCCGTCGCACGCCCTGGACGAGTACTTATCGCACTTGATAAATCTCTCGCTGATCGGACGCATCTTCTCCCTTCTGAGGATCAACCTGGACTGCTTGTTGCAGATGAGGTGCATCAATTTAATGACCCGACTGGAGCAAAAATTCTGAAGGGTTCATTTAGTCGCAGGCTGGGTATGTCCGCAACCATTAGCGGTTTAGAAGACTACGGACTGTTGCCTCATTTCGGGGGCGTGAAAGTTGCTGATTACGGTTTAGGTAAGGCCACTAGAGATAAGGTTGTCTGTGAGTACAACCTATTAGTAATTAGAGTTCCATACATGCCAGTTCGTGGCTTCGGAGTGACATATCAGAATGTTGATTTGATCTCAAAAACCAATTTTGTGGAAGGGTTAGTTACTGAAGACGAACTTGTGGCAGCAGAGAAGAAGGTCACTTTATTGCTTGAATCGCTTTTAAATTCTGAAACAGGAATTCCCTTCGGGGAAGATGAGAATTTTGATGAAGTTCTAGATCGGGTGATACTCGCAAAGCATCCAGATTTTATGGCCCCTGCAAAGAAATACCTTAGAGAAAGAAATGAATACAACCGACTTGCTCGACAGTTCAAATCGCAATTGAGCGTACTTGAGCTTCTGAAATCACGAATCAATGAACATGGGAAAACGCTAGTTTTTTCCAATACTAAAGTACAAGGAAAGGAATTCCGAGACGAATTAGAGCGCCTTGGGGTCCCTACAACTTATATTGATTCAGATACAGAACAACATGGTCGCAAAGATGCCTTCAAAGCGCTAGAAACAAACCTCACCAAAGCGCTGGTTTCACCACAAATACTGGATGAGGGCGTGAATATTCCAAGTGCACAGATCGGCATCTTCCTCGGAACTGGAAACGGAAAATATCGCCAGATAGTCCAGCGAATGGGCCGAGTGTTAAGAAAGAAAGCCGACTCTAAAGAAGCATTGATTATTGTTGCCGTTGGGATGTACACACGTGAGGATCCAGGTGTAGACGGTGTCCGAATATATCCTGATTCTCAATTTGGAATTATGAAAAAATTTGCAAATGCATGGAAAATTGTTGATTATCAAGATTCGCTCGGCTTAGATCAAGCTCTAGATGAATTTCTTAACCCCTAATCTGCGGGTAAGAATTCTTCTATATACATCGCGATTTGTTCAGCCATTTCTGATTTTTCGTCAAAATCTAGACTTTTCACATCACTATTGTTGTTAGAAGGTAGGCCTTCCAGATACTTTGAAATACCTCTCACGACAAATTCCTGATATGAAGAATCGACACCAAACTCTTCAGCAATCTCGCAGAATCTTGCGAAAGTTAGTTCCGAGTTTTTGTATTCCTTAATTAACATCCTAAACATTTCATATGATTCTGCACTCATTACAAATCTCCCATCATCTCTGCAAACTCCATAACATCCCATTCGAATCCATGGGCTCTCCCCCAAGGAAAGTCTTTTCCATTGGCGGTACTTATGTCGAGGGTTCGAAGGTAATATTTTCCATTCTGTTCAGTCAGATTTGTAAGACGAACTTTGACTTGAGCCTCTACACGTTGCCCTTCGGCGCAGTTTGGTTCGCAGAGATTTTCAGAGAAAACTCCAATCCCAGTTGCACCCTCTTTGCTCCAAGCACTCCATTTGATCTTTTCAACATAGAGTCCACCATCAGCGCAGGTTAAGAAGATCAGCTCTGGCTTTTGGGTTTCAATCTCGCAGTTCCAGGTTAGGACCTTGGAGGCGGGAAGATCGGCAGGAATTGAGAGTGCGGATTGAATTGGCCCTTGTTCGGAGTCGATAGCGGGCTCTGGAGTAGACCCATTGAGAAAAACCACTGCAAGCGCGGCGGATAGGAACACCGCACCTGCAGTGATGGCGACCTTGGATTTACTCACCCTTGATGGTCTCCTCAAGGGTTGCGATCCGGCGACGGATCTCGTCGGCTTCTGTTTCTCGACCTTTCATCGTCAAGATATTTGCGATTTCTTTCTCAAGTTCGATAGTCAGTTCCCAGTCAGGGCTGCCAGTCCTTGAGTTCATTCCAAGAGAGTCTCGGAGAAGATTTTCTGCTTCATCTAGTTCGGCAAGTAAAACCTTTGCGCATCCCAGGCGATATGTGGCCCAGGTTTCTAAAGAGTTGTTCTGTGCAGTGATTGCAAAGTCCAAACCTTTTTGTGCATGTACTGTTGCTTCAACACCGTTTTTAAGTTCTATATAACAAACTGCTAGATACTCATCGCAGTAGTAAACCTTTTCAGGTTCTTTATCCTTTTTGAAGTGTTCACGCGACTTGATCAAGTACGGAATTGCTTCTGGAAATCTTTCGAGCCTCATCAATGCAAAACCGACGTTGTAACTATCGATTCCCATTGTCCACTCTGATAGATCTGGATCAACTTCTTGCATTGCCTTGAGGTGGCAATCTAATGACTTCTGATACTCGCCTGCGGTGAAGAAGAATCTTCCTGCTTCTCGCAACATATCTGTTGCATCAACTGGGCTATCTTCTTTGAGAACATCTACTGCGTGTAGTGCTAGTTCTGCAGCTTCTGCTTCTCGGTCGAGTTTTCGAAGTGACCATGTGATTCCCTCGTACACATGGAGTAATGCTTGGGTTCCTACTGTTGCTTTGTGAGATTCATAAATCTCTCTGGCACTTTCACATAGCGCGAGCGCTGATTTGAAATCACCGCGGTCATATGCCATGTGACTGAGTGTCACAAAATGTTCGGCGCGATCTACGCCTTCGGAGCGAGGGATACTGGCCCATAGCTCTTTTTCATTGGGAATGTTTTCTGTGCTCACCTTTTCCTTTCTTCCGACAATGGTGCTTCTGACTGGTGGAGAAGTTACTGCCCGTCACTGACAAATCTGCTTTGAGGCTAGGGGTCAGCGTTGGGCAGTTTTTGGGGGAAGCGGAGAGTAACATAGAATTCGAACAGGTGTTCGGGTGGGGGCGTAATCGTGGCTTAGGCGGGCTTCTGGAAGGCGGTTTTACCCCTGTCCCCTGTCAGGACCTCCCCTTACCCTTGTGGCATGAGCGAGTTCGATTGGAATGAGTACGACTGGGATTGGAAGAGCCCTGCAGATGTGAAGAAATTTGTGGAGCTCGTACTAGAAAATATCAATACCTATGAATACGCCTACGAAACACTAAGTGAAGGCGGAGATGAGAATTTCTACTCTCATTGGTGGGGGCCAGTTCAGCAAGCGGTTAAGGCTATGGCTAAGAGCTTCAATCAGTCAGATCTTGAAGATGCCATTATGCATTTACTCGCCCCTGAAGGCGATTTTGTTGAATGTGACCCTGCGATTTTCGATGCGCTTTTAAAATATGTTCCGGGGTTTCCAGCTAAGTATCCGAAGTTTGCAGATGCCATTGAAGTTTTCCTTGAGCGCGATGCGAACTATTCAAGTGACTGGTGGGATTATTCTTGGTATCCATTTATAAGTGCGAATTTCACTTGGACTTTTTGGGGACCCGAGACTTTAGCTAGATCTCCAAATATCGATCCCCAATATCTCACTAGGATATTTCTACTAAGTTTTAATGCTGAGACCCCTTACAAGAGCTTTAGGGCGCGAGTTGCGCTAGCAACGAATCCAAACTGTCCAACTGAGATACTTGAGTTTTTATATGCAAACAGAAACCGCGTTGACTGGCTGTTAAATGATGTCGAAGAAGAGGGCGTTCTCCTGTATGAAGATAAAAAGTATTCGATTAATGAAGATCTCGAGTCAATCTCGGAACGTCGCAAAGATGCGGAATTGACACAGAGTTTCAGATATCCCACCGATATAAACTGGAGTAGCGGACCTGGTGCTGAGTACGTGGCAAACTTACTTGATGTCGAGTGGGAAGCTGACAATGCACAAACTTGTCTACTTGTAGCGCTAGCTAAAAACACTGCTCTAACAGATGAGAAGTATCTTGAGCTTGCCAAAGTTGAACATCCGCTGGTTCGGTACTTTCTGAGTCAAAACCGATCGATACCCACGGATTTGCGAACACTTTTGGATGATGAGAAACCCACCTTCACTTATCAGCCATATGGCAGTCACCCAAGGTATACCGATGAAATTACTCTCCGAGATGGTGAAGTTTTAGTGGATCCAGAACTGTTAAAGAATTCTTGGTTTGATCTTAGGTAACACAGAGAGGGAAAAATGGATAAAGAGTCGCTTTTAGAGGTAATTGATTTTATTACAAGCACTATTGATGAATTGGAAGATGAGCTTGTCCCACTTGATGAAGTTGCGGACACTGATGAAGAACTAGAAAAAGTGAAGGAATTGCAAGACAAGATTGACGCTCTTTCGCAACTTTCACTTGCTTTAATGTCTAATGACTGGAAGAAGGAATAGTGAAAAAGGCATGAGTTTAACTTCAGATATGAATGACGCTCTAACGCGGCTGAAGACCGAAGGTGACTTGCTGCACTGGCGGGACTATAAGTATCCAAATCGACGCTCTCTTAATGATGGAATTTCCATGCAACTTTCAATTCTAGACAACGATTCTGGAGAAGAAGTTGCCGATGAAGAGTTAGTGAATTTCTTTTCAGAGGAACAATTGGAATTCATTTCTTACTTCAGAAATGCCGTCAACAGGAGTGAAAAGAACTTAGAGAAGATTTTTGAGTATGCTGAAAGTCTTGAGGAAAAAGATCTCGGTCTCAGTGATTTTGAGAACGAGCAAATTACCGTCGAGATCTCGCTAGATAACGAAACCGAACTAGGGGCAATTTCTCAACCCGAAAATCCTTTTATCAAACCGAGGTACCTCCTGCTGACTGCGCTCGCAACGAACCCATCGTTGCAGTTGCCATTAGCAGAAAGAATTTCATACTACGCGCAAGACTGGGGCGAACAATCAGCTGAAGGAGAGGTTGCTCTTGGGTTAATTTCAAACCCTGGGTTGGTTTCCATTCATACCGAAGTTATAGCTAATTTCGCTTCCGCTCTGACCAACTATTGGAACCGTCTCGCACATTTGCTCTTAACCGCAGAACACATTCAAAACAAGGACCTTGATGATGCATTGGTTTTTCCAGAGATTAATACATACGACATGGGGCGAATTCTTGATGTTGATCTCAATCACTATGAGTGGGACATGATGCGAGATTCGAACGAGGTTGATAATCCTGAATTCATTCCCATTTACTATGCTGCAAACGTAAGTGGGTACGGAAGTTTTGCAAAATCTGGCATCGCTTTACTTGATGATGATTCGGAGAGACTGGTTTACTTTGGTGAAATTGAGGAGTCATTCACGTCTTCATTCAAAATTGTGGATTACCCGGACTTCACATCAAAGGTTCTTCAACCCATACTGGAAAAATCAAGTATCGACTTAAATCGATACACGCCTGAAGAGATTCATGATCTCTTTGGTGGAACTTCCCAAGATGTTTGGGATTATTTATGTGAAGTTTTAGATGTAAGAATTCTAGAAAGTCTCACCATGTTTAGAGATCAAGATCTTCTTGCTGCAATTCTTGCGAATGAAACTATGCCGAAAGAACTTAAAGTACTAGCAGCTCTGGAGGAAAATTAAGATGTTGGGTTACATGGAAAATGATCTAGTAAATCACTCGTCTTCTTCTCTTTTACCCCACGCAGTTGGATATTGGCCTCCCCAATACAAATCAAGCTCCTCTGAACTCAGATCTTCGTACTCTCCCGAATATCCCATATAACCCGAACGATTAACCTTGTCACCAACCTGATCTCTTTCGAGTGCCAATTGCATTGCTAGCTTTGACATATCCGGATCCGAAAAGCTGACAGATGAGGATTCGGAGGCATCTGATTTCCAATTGAGGAAAGCTCCCAGCTTCACTAACTCACTGGTGTGAGTGCTCATCTTTCGCCAAACCCTACGATCTGTAACTGCTGCTGCCAAAACCATCTTTTGCATTTCATTAGTTTTTGGATCATCGAATAATCTTGCAAAATCTGCCTGTTGGATATCGCGCGAAAATGAGTGTTGAAGAACATACTTTCGTATCTGTGACAATTTATCGCCTGCCAACTTGACGATGACCTCTTTACTCATTGAAGTTAAGAAATCTCGGTTTCTTTGCCCCCTTATAAATTCCACTCGCACGTTTGCATCGGGATGGCTTCCTAAGAAGTCATTTGCCAAGACTGTGTTCTGATCCTCTGTTCGCCCCAGCAAATAAGCCAGAGGTAGAAGAAGTTGCGTCGATGCAGTTTGAACAATTGAGAGATATTCTTGCGGTGAACCTGAAGTCAATTTCAATCGAGCATTCCATCCCATGGGCAACATCCCCTGCTCATTAAATGGTGCCTCTGCTACTACTCTCGCAGGATCCTTTAGAACCTTAAGCAAGGCACTGGCAGACATTTCACTGCGCAAAGCAAAACCTAAGCGAACTATTGGGTCACTATCCAAAAGAGCCTTTTCCGCAGTTTCCTGTGGTGTTGCCATATTCCGGGCAGCCACAAAGCGCATGAATGGTTCGTCATCATTAAACAAGATTTCAGCAACATCTGGGTCTATATCTGGCCTATTACCCAGATAAAAACAGGGAAGGTAATAGTCGTCCTTGGCAGCTTCCTTCATTTGCGCAAGTGTGATCTTTTTGGAAAAAAGTAAGTATTCGGCCCGGAAACCCTCGGGATAAGTCTCAATGATTTTCGACCATTCCTCTTCATGACAATCTAGGGCGTCGATATCGAAGGTGAAAATTCTGTCGTATTCGGTGATTCTGGAGAGTAAGAAGGTTGCAGGGTCATCAAAATAGAATTTCTCAAAAAGCTCCCGATATGCCTCATTGATTTCTTCTAATCGCTCATCAAATCTTGCAGATTTTTCCTCCTCTGACATAGTTGAATACCTCGAAGGAAAAATCTCCTTCAAAATTCTCGCTTCTTCGGGAGTGGGTACTTGGCAGACCTTAAAGGATTCATATGATTCATAATCTTGTGATTCTTTTAGGTAGTCAATCAACTTAGCTCTTACGGCAACTGAATTGTTTCTTGGAAAAACATAAAAATATGGACGTAAACGCGGTTCCTCATCGAGGATTTTGAGGATAAATTCTTCGCTGAGTATTCCGTTTGCAGCCAACATCGCAGCACCCTGATTATGTCGCTCATCTAGAGCAATTTTCTCAGCTACCCGTTGTGGTATCGATTTTCTATAGGCAAAACTAATGAGACATGAATATCTGATTTGATATGCATCGTATTGTTTTTTTGGATCATTGGGGAAAAATCTTGATTCTTTTCCTGAACCTTCCGATATTGGGCCAAACTTTGACTCTCTTGTTTCAGCGGTCCATTCGTAAATTTCATCTAAAAGGCTCTCTGAGACGTCTTCGCGATCAATCAAAGCTCTGATCACCGTTTTGTCTTTATCCATCTCAAAAATCTGTTTCAAGACACTCTGTGCTGTGCCTGGGCTACGAATGGCTTGGATGCGATCTTTGCGATTAGTCAGTGAGTGACTCATTTCGCTCCCCTCAGATCAAATTTCTTGCGACACTGGATATGTGATACTCGCACATTTAAAGCGATTCACTAGCCGAATTGAATAACATTTCCCAAGAAACGCTGTCGTTCTTCTTCGGACTTCGTGAATTCTCTAGCTAGTGAATTTGCAGCATATGCCACACGGCATGCAATTGTCGCGAGCGCATCTTTGTGCAGATTGGCTAATGGAACTGAGTCCACCATGAACCATTCCTTACCAATTAAGGAAACGCCAAATGGCTGATCCTTATATATGGGATGGTTCATAAGCAGATTGATGTTTACCTCATTTTCAGCAAATGGTGATAAGACATAAAGCATTGAAGCATCTAGATACCACCAATCGACAACATGTACCTGTTGAAACTCTAAATTCATTAAAGCTTGCCCATACACCACATAATTTTTGTCCCACCCATGTTCGAACTTCTCGCCAGTTAACACTTCTATCGCAGTTTTAAAATTCATCACATCTTCTTTCTGCCTGAAAGCAATTCAAGTTAGTTTGCAGCTTTCTTTGATTAATCGAGCTAAACATAGACTTAAGGAAAAATAGAACTAGTGGTTAGGTGGGTTTATCCTTCATCTCCAACAAATTCAATAACGATCTCCGTAACTCGTCCTTTGTCATCAAACTTTGCCCAGACGGGATACAACCCATCGCCATAGCCTGTTGGAAAAGCGACAGCTTGATTTGCGCCTAGTTCCATGGTGCCAGCATTTTCTAATGTGGTAGCACTGGCTCCTTGAAAGGAATACTCGCCGTCTTTGCCTTCGAGATTCCACTCTTCGCCTTCGTTGGTCTCCCAGTCTTCAAGAAAGCCAGGGTCGCCCACTATGGCCTGACCACTTTGAACTGCAAAAGAGCCAATGTATTCCAGCCCCTCAATCATCACGTTCTTACTCACTTTATCCCCTTTTGAAGTTTGGTTCCCGAGTCCATTGTTCTCCCTTTGTTACTTCTATTCTACCAAGCGTGCGTGCGGACAATTGAAAGCGAGTTGTATCTCAGGGCAACGCTAGCGCGGCTTCTAAATCCATCTTTCGGCCATACCTAAACTTAGAATCAAAGATGATTGGCCCTGAATTTCTAAAGAGTTGTGAAACATCTGCCAGGGTTAATTCAGGGCGTTGTTCCATAACCTTCATCCAGTAGCTGGCTGCAATAAGTGTTGAAACAGAAGTTCCTGTGGCTGTCGTGCTACCCCCGCCTGGCAAGAGCGCAGGAGCGGTGCCTTCAACATAGAAGTCATTTAAGATTCGATCATAGTTTGAATAACTTGCAATCTGGCCTTTGGTATCGATTGCACCAATTGCAATCGCGGCAGGAATACAGGCTGGCCAATCTATTCGTGACTTATCCCCTGCATTGCCCGCTGGGAAAAATACTGGGACATCAAGCAGTTTTAAATCAATAATCAATTTTTCAAGCACAGGAGTTCGCGGACAATAATTCTTTGATGCAGACAAGGTGTGATGGCCCTGGGCCATTGCAACAGCACCGATGTTGAATTCAACCCGCTTGCTTGAAATCCACTTCATGGCTTGAGTCAAACTGGACTCATAAACCGGTAGTCGTGTTCCCCTTGAGTTATAGGCGACAAGACGAATAAGGATGATCTTCTGGTTTGGATTTGTCGTCATCGCAATACTGGCCATCTGGGTGCCATGACTCAAACCTGGTGCGGACGTTAATGTTGAAGAAATTGTTGCAGACCCTGGTCCCTCTTGAAATGTCTGGGAGTTTGGGCACATGCTCCAATCCAAAATGCAGCTTTCAAAGATGGCAGCCGTTCGGATTGGCTCAAGAGTGGTATCAAAGCCTGTATCAATTATGACCAAGGACTTTGTAGTGGTTTCACCATGGGCTGGTGTGTAAGAACCCACTGTAAGGACCAGCAAGAAGGCTAGAACTAATCGCATATCCCAAAGCTAGAGGGGGCCACTGACAAATCCGATCCTTCCAAAAAAGAGCCCACGGTGATACTTTTCCATCACTTTCGTTAGGAGCCACCATGGGATTGTTTAGCAAAAAGCAGCCAAAGATTGGTGACCCGATCTTCACAGATATGCGCATCGCAGAAGAGCAACTGCCAACCGAGGTTCGCCAGTACCTGGATGAGCAAATATGGTTCATGGGATACCCAGACAAGTTGTCCGAATGGGCAGTTTCGACTTTGGGAATTGATGACGATCCTAAAGTTCAGATCATGCCCCAAGAGGGTCAACGCTCAGACGTCAAGCGAGGAAAAACTGTTAGACCCATTCTTATTCCCAGCGATTTACTGAAAGCTTTGGCGACTAATGAGGATCCCCACAATTTGGTTTTCGAATTCAAAGAATGGGAAAGAACTAGATGCAATGTTACGGGTCAATATTGTTTTCAGTTTCTCGCAGAGATCATGGAAAAAGAAGGGGTTACTGAGAGAGATTTCCCAGCCCTAATTGTTCCTGACTATTCTGGAGCAAGTGGTGCCCCAGGTCATGATTTCCATTGGTACGTTCCTTTTCATCCAACACCAATTAACAACTTGGATTACTTCATCTATGGGCGTGCACCTATGTTGGGAAAACCAACTCTTGGTGGGTATGAACTTGCAGTCTTTGATACTTTAGAGCTTTTTAATTCCGGCAAGGCCATACCTGGATTATTAAAGGCATCTATAAAGGATGACCAAATCTTCGTACAGTATTATTTACCTTTAGAAGTTGTCGAGGCAACTGGTTGGTGGACTGAAGAAGAAGAAGGCGTGCCATCTTCGATGCCACGGGTCAAGTAATGGGAATCTTCGGTAAGAAGTCAATAAATTTTGTCTCGGACGGATTTGATGAGACTCCGATCGGTCAACGCAAGTTAAATGTTGTGATGGATCTTGCAAACTCGCTCCTTACGGAAGATCCTGATCTTGCGCTTGAATTAATCGCAGGCGTAGACAAGCATCCTGAGCTACATAAAGTTCGTGGGTGGGCATACGCGGAAAAAGAGGAACTTGCAAAAGCGCTTGAAGAGTTTGAAAAGGGTTTTAACGAAGGCCACGTTGGCTGCGGTATCTACCTTCACCGCTTACTTCGTGACGTCGCCAACGATGAGGTCCACTTTCGCAAAGTGGAGGCTCAATTGATTCCTTACTTTGAATCCCGAGATGTTGCATTTTTGTATGCCCAGGCACGGTTAGCGCTGCGCAAGAAAGACTATAACTCGGCTATTTCAAACATGATCACGATTATGAGCCAAGTAGATCAGCCAACGGTAGATCTATATGGCGGAAGTTTCTTCAATGCTTTTCGGCTCTTATCTCAAGATTTTGCCGAGAAAGTATCGAAGGATCCAGAGAATCCGACTGAAGAGGAATTTCAAAGATCATGGGAGCTGATTCTCAATTTCTTTGATAATGATTTGAAGACAGCTGAAGGGAACCCGCTTGAATGGAATCCTTATTACTATTTCTTCGAAGTTGCAGAATACCTATTTCGTGAAATTGAAGAAGGAAACTACCGAAGTGCTTCGCTTCTGGATGAGTTTAATACTCTTTACGTTGAGCTTATGCAAGAGCTCAATCCTCCAAAACCGCCCAGAACGTTCACAAAGGATTTCATTTGGCAGGCCATATTGAAATCTCTTGAGCATGGAGACGGTTTTACACTTGTAATGGCTCGCGATTTTGCCAAAGCAAATGGGTTTTCGGTCTCCGAAATTGAAAAATACGAGGCAGAGTTCGAGGCCTGGGGTTTAAGGAAGTACCTTTAAAGAATGAAGTTCAACTTTCTAGAATCACTTGCGACTAGCTAGGATTTCCTTTGCCTCTTCGATTAGATCTTTTAATTCTCCCCAATTATCAAAGACCAAATGGTCGGAGTCGATTATTGATTGTAAAAACTCTTGAGGGCAGATCGGATTATTCAGTACTGCACTGACAAACCCTGTATCGCCCGTGTTATGAAACTCTTCTGCCAATGTCTTCAGATCTAGCGAAGGGTTCCGAAGAACACTTTCTACTAAGTTGAAGAGTTGATGGTCACCCACCTCATCATTTTCATTCCAATCTTCGTCTACTTCTTCCAAAAACTTACTTACCAAACCGGAAATCTCTGTTGGTGTTACTGCGTCGACACAATTATTTAAAAGGCTATATCTTAGGATTTCGGGTATGGTGTTTAGATCTCTACGTAATGTAAAAGAAAATAGCGGGAAACAACTCATGCTCATGATGAATAGCTTTCTCTGCGAATCCAAATCAAGAGGTTCTGGACTGCTGAACAATTGATTAAGTAGTTCCTCTAGGTTGTTCAAATTTCCCTTAAGGAAATAGCCGTCAGTGTTTTCTTCGATATATGCAACTAGTTGATCTAGCTCTTTACTCATTTGCGACCTTCCTTCGTCTCAGTCAGTAACTTCTAGATAGTAATCATCGCCAGAGCTCAGCCCATAAAAATTGTTGTACTTGGCCTTTAGATCATCAGAGGCAAATTTCATGAACTCATGCTCAGCCTCTTTTAAGTTGTCATTCAGATTGCTATCAACCCATTGGACAAATAGATCTTTGGCTATTTCGATCCTGATTTCCTCGTTTAAGAACATTTCAGTCAAGGCCTAATACTTCCTCTCTGGTTGCTCAAAACGATTACTCCCCACCACGTAGGTGTCGTGTTCCATAGGGTTATCTTGCACCAAGGTTGTGACAATCAGAAGTAATCACCACCTGACCATTCAGCCAAATCCTGATTTCTTTGGTCTAGAACTAGTCAGATCCAGAGGGTAGGTTTTGCGCATGAGAATCCTTCATACTTCAGATTGGCACATCGGCCGCCGATTGCATGGCGAGTCATTAGCGCCTTCACATGAGAATTTTCTGACCTGGCTACATAGCGAGGTAATCAAAGACACAAAGCCTGATCTACTTGTTGTTTCAGGTGATATTTATGATCGAGGCGTTCCACCGACTGAAGCTATTGAGCTTTTTGAAGATACCTTGGCCGAGATTAACAAATACGGAATACAAGTATTGATTACATCTGGAAACCACGATAGTCGCGTGCGTCTAGGAAGTAATACACGGTTTATGTCTGGCTTAGGTTTGCACTTTAGAACTCGGCTACATGAAGTTGCAAAACCAGTAGTTGTTCCTTCAGATGATTTTGATTTACTTGCATACGGAATTCCGTACCTAGAACCAGATGTTGATGCGAGTGTATGGCAGGTTGAAGCCTCACAGTCTGCAGTGCTTGCGGAGGCGATGCGTCTGATTAATGAGGATGTAGAGCAGCGCAAGAAGCAGAGTTCTAAGCCACTTAGAGTTTTAGTTGCAACCCATGCCTTTGTGGAAGGTGCAACAAAGAGTGATAGCGAAAGAAACATCAAAGACATTCGGGTCGGTGGACTTGGACAGACAAGTGCAGCCGTCTTTGCTGGTGCTGATTATGTTGCGATGGGTCATATTCATCGGCCACATTCAAAAAATCAGATCAAAGGCCCAGGATCGACTTTGCTTCGATATAGCGGGTCGCCTATTCCGTTCTCTTTTTCAGAGCGCGATGATGAGAAGCAAGTGCTTCAGATTGAGATTTCAAAAGATGGCGTAAAGGATTCTGGGATCGAAACTTTGGTTGCGCCAAAGCTGCGTGGAATGCAGCAGATTGAAGGCACGATGGCGGAGTTAATCTCTGACAAGCATGCTGCAACTACGGATTGGCTCAAAGTTGTTCTCACTGACAAAGAGATCCCCATCAATGTTTTCGATACCCTGAAGCGTAAATTTGAGAATCTGCTTGACCTAGAAACTCGCATAACGACAGATGGCGTTGTTGGCCGCAATCAAGATGGCGTGCTTCTGCAGAATCTAACACCTGAAGAGGTCACTCGACGCTTTGTTGAACGAGTAACAAAGGAAGAAGCAAGTGAACAGGTGGTGAGTGCAATTGATGATTGTTGCGCAGATGTTCGACTATCGCTGACTCAGGTGAACAAATGAGAATCCACCACTTAACAATTCAGGGCTTTGGTCCATTTAAGGATAAACAAGAGATTGACTTTGATGCACTGAGCCAGGACAAAATCTTTATGCTTGAAGGTCCAACTGGTGCGGGTAAGAGTTCCATCATCGATGCGATTGTCTTTGCACTGTATGGCGTAACCGCACATGAAGCTGCAACTAAGTCTGGACCTGCAGGTCAAAGAGTCCGCAGCGATTACTGCGAGGCTGGCGATGAGACCAAAGTCTGTATTGAGTTCTCGACTGGTGGGGCTCGCTACAAAGTAACTAGAACCGCTGCTTATGAGGCTCCAAAGAAAAGCGGTGAAGGCACTACCCCTGTCAATGCAAAAGCTATTTTGGAGTTTATTGATCCACCTCATGAGGCCATTAACCAAGTTAAGGAAGTTAACCTTCGGATTAAAGAAGAGCTTCGTTTAGACAATGAGCAATTCTCGCAAATGGTTGTACTCCCCCAAGGAGACTTTGCTTCATTCCTGCATGCTTCAACTGAAAAGCGTCGCGAAGTATTAGAAAGCATTTTCAAGACTTTCTTCTATGACAAGATCAAAAGTCAGTTAGATGTAAGAGCTAAAGAGTTCCAGGGCTTGCTGGCTCAACAAGGACAAGAGATCAATCACCATGTTCGCAACCTTGAAAAGGAATGGGTTGAGGCCAAGGGGGATTTAGATTTCAAGCGATTAGAGGCATTGCTCAATGATAAGAACGAGGCCAGAGACGCTCAGAATCTAGAACTTCAAGCCGCAATAGATTTACTACGCCCAAACAGCGAAAAGCAGATACAAGAACGGGATGCAGTTGAGAAGGTCTTAACTCCTTTGAAGGCGGAGTTAGCGCTACTTGAGGATTCTCAAGAGAAGATCAAGGCAAAAACAGATCTAAGTAAAGAACTTGAAGGCCTGAATTCTAAGGCAGATGCGATGGCTTTAAAGGAGTCACAACTTTTGATTCGTCAAAAGGCTTCGGGTTTACAAACTCTTCTGGAAAGTCGTGATGCCGCCGATAATGCGATGGAAGAAGCATTAGAGCAGATTGATGAAGATTATGTCGAGATGACTTCAACCGAAGTTAGAGCGCGCATAAAGGAACTTAATGTAGAGGTTCCTGTACTTTCCAGGAAGAAAGATGCTGCCCAGAAGGCAGAGCAAGAATTAGATGATCTTGAAACATTACTCGATGAATCTTTAGATAATGAACTCAAAATAAAGGCTCTACCGACTTTAACAACCAAGGTTTCAGCCCTAGAAAAGAAATTGGAAGGCGCGAAGAAGAAGGTTAAGGAGTACCGCGCTCTAGAGAAAGAAAGTTATATCGGCCTGGCTGCTAAGAAGTTAAAGAAGGGTCAACCTTGTCCTGTTTGTGGATCTGCGGAACATCCAAACCCTGTGAAGGGCCAAAGCAGTTTTGACCAGGAAGAATTAGATCGCCTGGAACAGGCAGTAGACAAAATCGAAAACGAATTGCGCGATCTTAAGTATGAATTAAAGGACGCCACTTCGGCAGCAAAGAAGAAGTTCAAGCCCTCGGCAGAGCTAAAGGCCGCGAAGAAGAATTTAGAAAAGATCGCCTTGGACGCTGAAGAAACTGTGAGCGAATACGATGAAGCACAAGGTGAGCTCAATGATCTGAACGAGTATCTTCCTCACTTTTCTGATTACGAGAGTGCGGAGAAATCTAGGATCGCGTCAGAAACAAAACTTCTATCTGAGATGAAGCGCCTTAAGATTGACGATGAAGATTCCTTGCTCAAGATCCTAAAGATTGATGAAGATGCTCTTCGTGCTGAGGTCACTGCTTACACGGGTCGAATCAAGGAGATTAGCGCCCTCCTAGCCCAGCCAGATTTTAAGAAACTACCAGAATCTGCCGAGATTGAAGAGAAGATTGCGACATTAGCTGAAAAGGTATTGGCGCTGGATGCAGAACTTTCTTTGATCAATGACCAATTAGCGGTGGTTGAGCGAATCAATGAAAGCCTGAGAATCGCGCAAGCTGGAATAATTGCAGCGTTGGATGAAATTACTGAGCTGCGCCAGACAGGTGATCCTTATCTAAAGCTGCAAGGTTGGGTTGATGGCAAGAACACTGCTGGCCTCAGTCTTACAAACTTTGTACTGCAAGAGCGCTTAGAGATGATTCTTGAGTTCGCTAGTCGTCACTTACGTCGAATGAGTAACGGAAAGTATGAATTCCGACTTCATGAAGACAAACAAGGGCGTGCTCAAAAGGCGGGTCTTGGTATCACCATCATGGATTACTTTGCTTGCAAAGAGCGTCCGGCAGAGACACTGTCAGGTGGTGAAACTTTCTATGCATCACTTGCGCTTGCCTTAGGTTTGGTTGAAGTGGTTAAGGGCGACAATGGTGGAATTGAACTTGGAACACTGTTCATTGATGAAGGTTTCGGTTCCTTATCAGATGACACTTTAGAAGAAGTTTTAGATGTCCTTGAGGATCTACGAGAGCAGCGCGTTATTGGAATTATCAGTCACGTTGAAGGCATGAAAACTCAGATACCAATGCGTCTTGAGGTGCGTCCAACGGAAGCTGGTCCAAGTACTGTAAAAATGGCTATCGGTAAGATCGCTTAGGCCTACTTCAACTTTCGCGACAGATTGGAAGAATACAAATGGTAAGTAATCCGTCATCTGAACAAAACATGACTAAATATTTGATGTCCTTGGCCGCCATAGGTAGAAATCAAGAGCAAGTTCCGATCCTCAATCTTGAAGCTCAATTTGATTTAATCGAAGCATGGGAAAAATTAGATAAAGAGTTCATTGATCCGGATACGACCCCCGGAGCTTTTAGAGTTGTTGATTCAGGTTGGCAGGCCCTAGAGGAAACTGGTTTTGACGACTATGGGTCAAATTTCTGGAGAAATCTTGTGATTGAACCATTAAGGAATAACAGCCAGGAGCTCACAAGGTTCCTAAATTTCTACATCAATATGAATTTCGATATGTTGGTTCAAGGCTTGCACGAGAATTGGGGTAATCGCGGGGTCGAAGACGATTGGCGATTCTACGACTTAATGCGTAATTACAAACATTTAGATAAAGACATGAAGAAATGGATCAATAAGCATGGTGCGGATGAAGATATGAGAAGGCCATGTCTTTGGGACTGTGTATGTTCAAAAAAGGCTAAATCATCTGGCTATTGTGAGCAGACGTACTAGAACTTTTGATGAGCAAATAAAGGAAAGCGTCAATCAACTTCAACATTATTCAAAGTAATTTGGACACCTTCATGGATCCACATCAGGTCTTCCTCATCCACAAGCGTTTGGGCAAGCGATTCGGGATACCACTCAAGCATGTCAAACTGATGAGATTTCAGATACATGGCAATCACAATTGCTATCTGAAGATCATTACCATCTAGCGTCAACTCAAAAGACACAAATCTTGGACCTTCTTCGAATTGAGGGTCAGGATTGAGATCAAATGCAACCCCAAAGGTATTCCGCCAGCTCGCTAGCAAAGCGACTAGATGCGCACTCATCGATTCACCATACTCAGATACGCAAGACGTCATCACAAATTCCGATAGCTCTGTTTTTGGACCCAACTCTGTTAAATCCACTACCACCTCTTCAAGCACCTTCATTTCCGACATGAAATCTTCAGGAAGATCTGAAGTGGAAAATTCTAATATTAGAGAATAGATAGGTTTCGAAGTTGAATAATTCAAATACTCACAGTTGTCCTCAGTTGAGGAAATGAACTTTCCACATATCGCATTGACTCTTGCAGTTTTGTTATTGCAGTGTCTATTGCCGCATGGAACGGTTGTTTCAGACACTTTTGGCATATTCTCCCCCGTTATTCATCAAATAACTCGTGATTGAATTGGCCTCTTGCCTTTAGAAGAATACTGGTTGAAAGATCTAACTCTCGAGCGCTATCCAAAATAAGTTCCTGTGTCTCCTTTGAAGGAAAGTAAGCTTGAAGCATGAGAAGCCAAGATAGCCACTCCATTCGAACATCTCTTGCTGTTTCATAGTCTTCCACTTTTATTTCCCGGGCAAATCGCAAGTTACACCATTCTATGTTTCCGGAGATTACGTACGGTGCTAACTTTTCACCGATTCGAGCGAAAACTGTTGATTTACTCCAGCGCTCATATTCATCTTTGAGATTAACTACGTTTGCAAAGTCTGCAGTCAGCCCGATCTGGTTCGCAGAATTCTCCTCTAATATAAGAACGAATCTTGGAACAAGAATGTTTTCATTTTCTTCATTTCTATGGGCAAAGACAAAGGATCTATAGTTCCCAGGGGCAATATTGTTGAGTGTCACTAGAGAGTGAATTGAGTCCTTACCCTCGCCAGCTTCTCCAAAAATGAGAATTCCAGCAGGATCGTCACCCTTCATGTAAATAGGATTTTCATCTACTCGAATATCACCTAGATAGTGCATGGGAAGGGATTGATCAAATTCACTAATTGATTTGTAAAAATCCTTATAAAATTCTTTGTAGAACTCCGCTAGAGCATCAGGGTCGTCATCTTTGATTTCATTTGTGCTCTCAATTCTTTCCATGACTGCAGGTGCATAACCAATCTCATCGAGGATAAGAAGCGCTCCAACCGCTTTTTCTTCAAAACTAATCTCGAAAACACTGTAAATTCCGTCACCATTTCCTGCACGTAATTGAAAGCTATTTGTTGATTTGCGACCACAATTCGAGCAGGAGGTTTTCGAATAACAATTTGAGCATGTCTCGAACCATTTGCCAGAAATACCTACACTTCCACCCTCGATGTCAATGAACCCTGACAAGTTCGGCGTGATAGTCAATTCGCAATCCGTCCAAAACTTCCTAAAGGATCCCCACGTTGGACGCTCTACCTTTTCGGAGTTTCCCTCTTCGTCCAAATCCTCATCATCGTCATCATCTTCTTCTTGTTTTTCAATCAGTTCATCAAAGTCTTCAAAACCTGTGTCCTCGATGTCCATGCTCTCAAGCAATAGTTTCCAAGTTTCATTGACGTATTTCTCTAATGATTCGCTGTGATTGATTATGTCTTCGGCCAATGCAAAGGCTAAAGGTAGACCCAAATTATTGTATTTGAAGAAGTCAGCCCACTCCTCTTCCTCCTCATTACGAATCCATAATTGACCCAAGATCAAGGCTTTGTTTTCAAAGGTCGTACTTGAAACACTTTGAGTATTTTCACTCTTAGAACTAGCAACTTCCTTGTCTTCTCTATTTTCTGACTTATGAAATGGAAAAGTTAAGCGTCCATCTTCAAAATCAGCCTCAGCTTGGTATTGCTTTCGCTGCCCTAGCCAGGTCGCAATCCATTCTGGATCAGAGGTGTGCCCTTCATAGCGCTCTAACTCCTTTATACAATCAGAATCTCCATGTAGGGCACCCTGCAATAACCATGAAGCGGCGTAGTTGTACTTTTCCATTGCTTCATTCATTTTGAAGTTGAACCACGTAGCAACATCGCCCACGGTTTGGATGTGGCAAGACTGAATGCCAGTTAATACCCATTCATCGAAGACTCTTCGGCTATAGGGTTTTTCCATCGAGGCGCTAAAACCCTTTTCCTTCAGCCAGTCTGAAGAGTAACCGATGAGTATTCGGGGCTTTGGAGCTAATTGAGTTGAATCAGGTTCCTCCGAGAAGGCAAGGATCGTAACTTCCTCGCAGTTGTCAAGGTGCAATGAAACAGTCGCATTGTCGCTATCGGTTGTGGTCGTTACATCAGAAACATAAAGGAACCAACCTTCTTCTGAGCCCTCTAGCTTCGTCACCTCAAAGGCCTCTAAATCATTGTGTGGATCAAGAAGATCTGCAGTGAAACCAAAGGCATAAAGAGGGGCATCTGAGTTTTCTGCATCTTTCAAAGCTTTTTCAACTATCGGTTCGGCAAAAGAATCCGTTGGAAACAAAACAGTTACAAAACCTCGTGTTTCAACTTCACCCGTTGCTGAGTTTCGATTAAGAAGTTCAAAAGCAGTATAGATACCATCACCATCACCTGATGGAATCCAGAAAAAGTTATCCTCTTTTTTCCCACATTTTTCACAATTAGAAAAGAACAAACGACCTTCTTCTTGATTGGTACACTCATCGCACTCACGGAAAGCACCTGAGTAGTCCTGAGTAATTTCGTTAAATCTCTCGGAGCGGACGCTTAGGTGTCCAGACTCGATGTTAAAGACTCCGACTAATGACAGAGAGATTCCATCCTCCATAAAAAGCTTCAGGAGGGATCCAAGATTAGTCTGGGGTGCTTTCTTATATAGACTGCGCATTTAATTAGTCTCCCTACCCGCTGCTCTTCACCTAGGAAAACCTTAGGGTTTGGGACTGACATGTTCAAGGATTAAAGCTTCACTCCATTATGACTATTCGGGGAAACCTTATTTATTTGAAGAAATATATGGTCACAACTAGGACGCGTACAGCATGGATCTTGCGTAAGGTTCATCGTTCTCATTAAAATCGCTACAAAGAAGAAGGATGTTGATGAGCTCTGAGGTCCGAACAGGCACCATATTCATAAGTCATGCCAGTGCCGACCTAGACCAAGCGACCGAGATTTATGGGCGACTTAAGGATAAAAAATATCCTGTTTGGATGGCTGTTCATGAGGTCAAACCTGGAGCAAGTTATGCAGAAACAATTATTAAAACTCTTGACGCAGCTAAGGCTTTGATCGTTCTACTTTCCGTCGAATCTATTTCAAGTGCCCACGTGAAGCGTGAAGTTAGTTTAGCTAGAGAACTAAATCTACCTGTTTACCCCATTACCTTAACTGACCTAATCACAATAAAGAATTCATTTGGAAATGACTGGCAGGCATGGTTAGACATTTCGAACTTGACTCAAAATTCCACTCCCCGAGATGCCACCAGGGCATTAATTCGACAATTCAATATTGAATTAGAGCCACCTAAACAAACAAAAGAGTTAGACAGTCAAACATTAATCTGGATTGAAAATGCGAGTACTTTGGTCAAGATGCTTCTATCGAATCCTGAATCAGATTTTGACTTTGTGAGCTTTGCTCACGAGATGCATATGGAAATTGGTTACCAATTACCTCAACTAGAAACAACTCTAAACGAGGAAGGCAAACTCACAATCGGCGAGTTTCTGTATTCCTGTTTTTGGACCTTTACCTCTCTACGGCCTGACTGGGTGCCCGACGATCCACGACACCAACAAATGATTCACACAAGTTACTTATTACCTTCAGGGATGCAATTCAACTTTCCCGAGGCCATGAATTCCCTTGCGCTTAAACTTTTAGAAAGTGACATGGGTTTATTCCTTTATTGGGTTGAGGAAAAATACTATTTTGATGACGTTTTTGACCGTTCAATCGATGTTGGAGTGAGGACCCCATTAAGCAGTGAAGATGATCCTGATGCAAAAAGGACTAGCAATACTCTGGGCTACTTGATTTTTTCAGCAGGCATAAAACTCTTTGAGTGCTTCTATAACGCAAATAGGTTTCCAGAAAAAATAGATGAAGCGATCATATGGCTCAAGCAATTTGATGCGGTTGTAGGTGACAAGGACATGGTTTATTTAGGAAAAATCTGCCCCACCCTCAGCTTTAAGATTTGGTTGCCAATGGTCAGGCTCCTTGGTGCTTTTTTTGAGTACAAATCAGGTTCTATTGCAAGCGCAAAAAATTTGCTATCCATGTTGAGTGACGCTGAGCGGAAAGATTATGAGCAGTTTGCCCAGAGTCAAAGCGAGAACATACATATTGCAGAAGAATTCCGTGGGGGCTGGGTAGATTTGGGCCATATGATCGAGGAATTGAAGGTCTGAGGTCAATGAGTCCTAATCCAAAAAAACTTTTTGTCAGCCACGCAGATGAAGACCGTGAGGTTGCTTTCGAACTATCAAAGTATTTAGAACAAGATGGTTTTCGAACATTTGTAACCTCAGCTGCAATGGCTAATGCCATAGATAGCAAGGCAAACCTTTATGAATCTGTCGCTGAATTACGGGCGGTTATAATTCTTCTGACTCCGCACTCTTTGATTGACGAGCACGTAAAGCGTGAAACTAATCTTGCAATCGAAAATGGGATCCCCATTTATCCGGTCAACCTCAGCGGTGAAGACCAACTCAAGAAACTATTGACTCCAGAATGGCGCTACTGGCTTTCAATCACACAAATTTTAACATGTAACGACGCTTGGGAAGCATTACGCAAACTTAGATTCCGAATAGCTGCAGACACTGCATCAAGTATGGAAGTCGATTCCGTGGCACGCCAATCAATCATTGGTGCCTGGAGAGTAGTTGAATCCCTGTTTGGACAATTCGAAAAAGCCAAGATGTCTCATGGTTTTGTTGATTTCCCAACCTTACATTCACAGTTTGATAATGAAGTTTCCCCTGGTTTTATTGAATTCTCTAAGGGTTTCAAGGTAGCTGAAAGAGATTTTAGAATTGACAATAGATTTTCTGGGAAAGTGCTTTTCGGACTCTTTGCTTACATGCAATATTTTGATTGCCACTCGTTAACAGTCAATAGAGTTAACTCATGTGGACTTCTAGGTCACGAGATCGAAACCCTGATTGACAGATACGTAAAACCTTCGGCTATCTACTTTGAATACCCTTCAGCCATCACTTGGTATGCAGAGACACAATTCCTGTGGAATCATGAAAACTTTTTAGAGGTATGTCCTGCCCTTTTGGACTCAGAGAAATTCTCGATGTATAAAGAGATCTTAGCCCTCGACTATCAAACCTCCTTCGAAAGTCTTGTTGAAAGTGAAAGTGGTCGAGTCGGATCAGGTTTAACTCCGAAATTGGCACTTGAATCACATATTTTTGATGAGTTATGCAAATGCTTGTTTTACGGCAAAGTCTCAATCCTTGTGAGTCAGAGCTCGACACTTATCGAACTAGAATCAGCGATGAAGTCAATAACTGAATTTTTAGAATGTCCCGAGTTTGTACCTCGTGAACTTCAATCACTGGCACTGCATCGCGAGGATTACCAATTTCGGGGTTACTCAATGCTTTTATTACTTAGAGCATATCTGCTTAGGTTACTTGGTCACGAAAATGAAGCATCGATAGCCATTCAGGAAATCTGTTCTAGCGACCAAAACTTAATTAAAGATTTTCTAACTAGCAGTATTCCTGCTTCGAATGGAATTGGTAAAGATCTCTTACATCAACTAGCAGGGTTTTTTCAAGAGTATTACGAAGGTGATTTTCCAGCGATTCAATCACTAGAAGATAACGTTTTTGATCCATCTAAAAAAACATTCTTTGTTGCGGAGCAACTCTACTTTTTTGCTGACAGATTTAATGATTCGGGAGATTCAGATTCTGCTCTAGATTTATGGTCTAAGTCCGCCCGTGGTGGATTCATACCTGGTTTAACTTCCTACACATGGGCCACACTTCAGGAAGGAGCATTTGCAGCCGGAGTAGCTTTATTTGAAGAGTGCAGCAAAACTCGTTGCGAGCCTGAGTTTGAAAGCGAGAGATTAAATGCCAAAGGAAACTACCTTTTAAACAAACTAGCCATAGATAGTGATTATGTGGGAACAATAGAAAGCTTTAAGGCTTTGATTTTAGAGGAGGGTGACAACGCAAGCTTCATTAATCACATCACTCTAACTTGTTTGGAATTCCTATATGGTGATCCCGAAAATGCGGTTCGGGTGTTTGAATCAATTCCTGCGCATGTGTTGACACAGCTGAAGCAAGCCTACGAAGATGAAGCAGCGAGAGCAAAAGGTTGGCAACTAGATTGGTGTTTGCAAGTTTTGCGGGCTATTAGTGACGTTAGTAGAAAATCATAAGCAGAACTTACTACGACTGAAAAGGTCTAATCTCTCGATCGCCCTTGATTTGAAACCACCTTAAAGACTCTGTCAATGATGCTCTTCCAACATTTTTCACTATAGATGCAGAATCTAATTTAGAGCCTGGATGATTTAAGTGCGCAAGAGCAATTTCTAGTCTTCTAAGCTTTAACTCGTAAAGAATTTTGACTTCTTTATATCCCATGAGTTTTGCATAAGCAGAGACTGGAGCCGCGATTGAAATCAGCAAAGGAAAGAATAGTTTTATGGTCCAATCTAGTGCAGACCCAGTTTCAATAAGGTTGAAGAAAAAACTGATTGTGCTCAATACTTGAATCAATCCAGCAAGTACGAGTGAGAGCACCATGAACAATACGCCACGTTTTGCGGCGATTCGATTACGCTCAATCGCACCCAACTTTGTCTCACTTCCAACCAGATACTTGATTTGATCTTCAATCCACTTGAACTCAACTCCATCGGGATTGGCTGGATTGATTTGCTTTTTCGCTTGCCCTATTTCAGATTGAGTTATCTGGGAATAAACGTAGATATTCTTTATCAACAGGTATGTGGAGTCTCCAATATCATGGTATTCAACATTATCGTTGAGAGCATTTATTGTGACACCACAGTCATTCCACCAAATTTGAATGCGAAGAAGCTCTGCCACAAACCTAAAGGTTTCATAAGAACTTTTTATCTGTGACCTGAAAAGGGACCACCAAATCAAAAGTGTGATCGTCAAAGCAAGTAGCGAAGAAGTCAGCCAGAAAATACTGAATGTGCGTTGCTGAATAAGTGCTAATTGCAGAGTTAGAAAAGCCCATACATATAACGAGACATTCTTGCGATTAGATCTCTTCTGAAAGGCACTCGCAGCGGCATCAAACTTATTGAAAAAGGTCTTGATTGGATCCGTATCTGGTTTGCTTTCGGTTGAATTCACCAGGTCATTCAGATGATCTAGTTCACGCAGAAATTTCTGATGCAAAGTGCCCGCCACTTTATGACCATTACAGTTGCAATTCTTCTTAAAATCTCTTTCTCCGTTTGAGGCCTGGATATGAAGAAAATCTGACTCTCTATCATGGACAAAAGTTTTAGTGTAAACATCACTGGCTCTATAGCTTATGGTCTCAGAAGTTCCTCCGACACCATTGGGTTCCAAGCCGTCCCAAAAACCAATCAGCAAATTACTATTGTCCGAGATCCATCTTGCACATTCTTGATATGCCTTATCTCTTAGTTCGCCCGCAACGCTCCCCTTTGGTGAATGCGGAGAAGTAATTATGTATTCACACTGACTAAGAGATTCTTCAAAAGCATCTCTTAGCTCCTTTGAGGGAAAATCCCTTGCATACTCCTCTTGCGCAAATGGAAGGACTGCACAGATACTAAAAAACTCACGAAATTTGCTCGCTTGAGGTATCCAGTCGGCTCCTTCGGCATTTCCAGTGAGCACAATAATTCTTGTCTTTTTCAAATTTGCAAGTAGAGATTGGATATGACCATCAAACTCTTCCTGGAGTCTTGGAATTTCATCTTTCCTTAGTTGACGGTGGCCAACCACACCCACGAAAAAGGGAACGCTTAACTCTAGACTTTGATCAAGTCGGGCTATTCCTACTTTCTCGTAACCCATTGGAGCTCCCTTTCTATAGATAATCCGTCCATCCATCGACGGGAATTTCTGACTAAAACTCACCCATGTAGAAGTTTGTAAATGTGGTTGTTGTCCTTCCAGGCGCTGCCTTCGAGGCTTTTTCTAAGGCTGCTAGCAATTCATTGTGGGCTTTCTTGATAGCCTTAACCTCACGCTTCAAATTCTCAACTTCTGATTGTAAATCCGACACCTGAGTAGAAGTCTTCATCATGGTCTCAGAAGTCTTCTTCTCTCGAATCTTCTCTTCGATTTCCAGCTCTCGATTTTTTCTTTTTTCCGCTATACCTCTACTGATTTCTAGATCATGATCTGCGGCAGCCTTTGCTTTTGTCGCTTTTTCGATATCTGCCTGCGAGATAAGCTCGAGTGCCTTTTTGTAGTCACCGCCAGCTTCCTCGAGGAACTTCTTACATTCAACCATTCCAAGTGCGGTTGCTTCTCGAAGTTTCTTTAAATCTTCGACCGTATAGTTAGGCAAGCCGAATGCCCTTAAAACTCATCGTTGAAATTGATTCCGCATTAATCACTTTGAGTCTCTTTCGATTTTCTTTTGCTCGACTATAGCGAGAAAGTCATTCAGATTATCAACGTCCTGAACGTCCTCCTCTGTAATTTCCATAGCATCAAGAAACATTGCAAAGGTTTCGTTTATATAGTCCTCTGCCATTTGTAGTGGCGTTACAACCCCCGTTGCAATAAACCAAGCAAGGGGCAGTCCTACATCGTTATACTTCATAAATGGCTTGAGATCTTCATCTTCCCTGTACTCGTACCAGAACTCTCCCAAAATAGTGCATCTATCTTTAAAGGCCTCATCCATCATTGTGAGTAATCCTCTCTCAAAAACCCCTGTCCCAACTTTGCTTTGCTCAATAAGAGGCCACACTAAGCGTGCGGGTTTGGTTTTTCGATGTAACCCTTTTTGGTCTTCTCTTTGATCAGCTTGGCTACTTCTGCTTCAGCTTCTTCCTTTGTTTCAAACTCTTTAACTTTAAGCTGACCATCTGCGCCAATCTTTCCGAATCGAACTGTTACGTTCTTGCCGACCTGGGTGATCTCCCAGTACTTCTCGGCGCGTTCAGACTTACGTGATGCATCTTCTCCGATGAATTCAAAATATGGCATTTGTTGCCCCTTTCAGTTGAGAAAACTCTAGGGTCTGGGTCTGACAAGTTCAAGGGTGACCAGACAATTGCTCTGGTACTCCTCAGGGCCTTGTTGCCTTTTGAATTCGCTTAGAGGGACGATTGACGAGGACTTCCCCCACTCAAACTCAATCTTTTTAGTATCTGATATTTACAAACACATACTGGATAGGGATAAGCCAGTTCGAACCTTCAGAAATAGTCTTCATCTCTTGGCCGTCCAAAAATTCATGGTGAACAAATTGATCCGGACCCTCGATAAATACAAATGATTCTTGGATAACTTGGGCAAATTTAGTTTTTGCTTCTGATGCAGAATTTGCTGTCACGATTCCACTTATCTTACCGAAAAGCCGAAAAACCCATTTGCTTTGCGAAATATCCGTTTCAGATGTGTTGAGGCCATGTTTAGGTATACCAACTGAAATAGAAAACATAGATGTATCATCTTCAAGATAGAAATCCTCATCGGAATAACATAATGACTTTAGAATTGGGTTCGATTCTGGATCCAAATTTGATTTTAGAACTACATCCGTTCCGTCCGTAAAATGATTATGACTGCGGATGTACTCAAAGTAATCGTCCCATTCTTCGTCTTCTTGCATATAACCCGAATCCCAAAAAACTATTTCGGGTGAGATTATCGTCGCTTCAACTGTGTATCCCTCCCCTTTCTTAACTTGATTTAACGGCTCAGGTGATACATATTCTATGTAGAGCCATGAGCCCTCAATAGATTCGGTAACTTCAGCAAAGGAAGCGGATAAATCCCGGGCAAAAGAACTTAGGGAATCATCGTCATCAGAAAGCAACGCCAAATCTCGCAGTGACTCCACATATTCAACCAGCTCATCTTCTGACTCAAATCCACAGTCTTCGTAGAAGTTCAGCACGTTCTCTCCCTAATCATTTCAGAACACAGTTCCAACATTATTTAATAGGCAAACTGTAATGCCTCATCAAGCACCTGCGCATGATGTCAGGTTGGCATGTACCTCAATGTGATGAAGGCTTATCTTGAAAAAGTTATGGACTTATATCCTTCAACAAAAACCTTTGCTGATGATTACATCATGTTTGAACACGGTATAGCCGATCTTTAGCGGTACCTCCTAAATTAGGGTGGCTCACCCAGGGACTGGGTCTTACAAGTTCAAGGGTGACCAGACAATTGCTCTGGTACTTGTCAGGGCTTGCCTTTAGGATTCTGGGCATGGCCAAAACGATAAACATTGCATACAAGGGCGAGAGCGCTGTATTTGCTTACAAGCCCATTGACCGCGGCGTACTGTATGGTAAGCGCCGCAGAGTTCCATTCGATGCCGAAGGTAATGAATGCGCGAAAGCTTCTCTACTTGCAGATGGGTCTTTGCTTATCCGCAGCGGAATGACTGCGCAGGGTTACTTCACTCCTGACAAAGTTTGGGTTCCTCAAGGTGAACTTGAAGCTATCAATCCAGATGGATCTACGCCGGAACTATTTCCTGCAACGGTAGGAGAAACCGTTGAGGCCACATTAATTACTGCGACAGAAGCGCTTAATTTGCGATTTGGAACGACCTACGCATTAGAGGCGGAAGAACTTTCGGAAGGTATTAAGAAGGAATTGGATGCGGGATCAATCCTGTCCTTCCCCTTCAATCCAAGAGCTGACTATCACGTCGAAACAGGAATCTTGGTCAGCAATGAAAATGGATACTTTGCGTTGATCGGTGAAAAGGTTGAGTACGAGTTTGCAAGTTTGGCGGCAATCGCTTCAGTAACGGATGAAGCTGCTTCAGATAATTCCGATGACCTTGACTTTGAGATGTTCTAGGAGACGCTATGAAAATTCATATCTCTAATTCAAGCAATCGCGACGCAACAATTGTTGCAACATCTACTCCTGCGAAGGAAGGAACCATCGCATCAAAGGGTGGTAAGCCTGTCTCGTTTCAACGTTATGTTGCCGCTGGTGAAGGAAAGCTTCACGAAGATCTTGCAAAGAACTTGGGCGATGTTTACTCACAACAGTTGATCGATGCTGATCCAGAAATCGATCTCGAGATGGTCGGTCGAGTCATTGAAGGCACTAATACCGTCTTACTGAACAAAGATAATCAACCTTTGTTTTGCGCCCCTGAAGTGCTTGAAATCATTTATGGACCTGATGGCAAGGAGATGGAGCGTAGAACTCCAGTTGAAATTGCACCCAATGTGAATGAAGAAGTGCCAGTTAAATGGACTGGAAAGTTAGTTCCAAGAGCTGATCTGGTTCGCAAGTATGGAATCAAGCGAACAATGCAGCTTCGACATGTAGACGGCGTTACCTTTGATTTCTTGTTTGCGATTGCTAAAGAGTTACATGAGAAAGACTCTGTAATGCTCTTGGCAAGTGGCGAAGGCGGAAAAGGCCCATTAGTACTTCAATCTAATGGCAGCCCTTATCGAGGTTTTTTAGATGGGCGAATCGAGGGTGATTCATTTCTTCTTCTCTTGCACCTGTCGGCGATGGAGCTCAAAAAGCCAGTTGCAAAGGCAGAGAAAGGAGATGAGTAACCATGGCTAAATTAGGTAAAGCGGTTATTGAAACTCAAGGCACATTTTCTAATGCAGATTTGATGAGCAAGATTGTTGCCTATCGAAAAGTTGTTGCCTCAAACTATGTTTTAACAAGTCCTACCGACATCGAGCGAAAGCTTGGTTTGCCACTATTAGTGTCAACAAAGCTAGATGGTGAACTGTGGTTCTTGCTCTTTGATTCAGAGTGGAAGTTGGTCTCCCCCACTGGTCGAGTAATCTCTGGAGCAATCGAGATTTTGACTGAAGCAAGTAATTCAAAGATCGATAAGGAATGCATCTTTGCAGGTGAACTCCATGTTCTTGGTGAGAAGCGAACTCGCATTGCAGATGTGACCTCTGCCCTTGGTGGTGGAGATAAGCAAGATACTTCAAAGCTGGCTTTTGCTGTTTTTGATGTTGTCACATCTCCAACGGTCTCTGCAATTGGTACTCCTTACACCCTTCGCTATGAAGAGATTTCTAAGATCCCAGTTGGCAAAAACTTCTTCTTCGCGCCAAGCACGCCAACACGATCCTCTAATGAAGTCGCTGAGATTTATGACAAGGAAACAGCTGCCAGTGCTGAAGGACTTGTGGGACGCGCTGAAGATGGCCGATCGTACAAAATTAAGCCAACCAAGGATTTGGATGCAGCAATTATTGGCTTTACTGAGCGCCGAGATGCAGATGGATCGTTGATAGTTCGATCAATCTTGTTGGGGCTATTGCAGGATGATGGAAGTTGGATTCCAGTAACGACGACTGGCAATGTTGGTGACACAGCCTTTAGAAAAGAGTTACACCAGCAACTACTTCCAAGAGTTAAACCAAGTTCTTACCGACGAACAAGTGAAAGCTCTGGTGTTATGTACCAGCTAGTTGAGCCAGGCGTCATTGCCGAATTGAAGTGCATGGATTTACAGCTAGAAGACTTCCAGGGACGCCCAATCAAGCATCCTCGGTTGAGTTTTGGTTCCGATGGATGGCAAGTTACGGGTTGGAGTAACAGCGTTGCTGTTCACAACGCAATTGTTGTTCGCCTACGAAACGATAAGGCGTGCACACCAGAAGATATTGGGTGGAGTCAAGTCACTCGTTTGCTACCAGTGGCTGCCACTACCGAAGAAGCTAAATTAGGTGAAAGTACTTTAGTTAGGCGCCAAGTGTGGACCAAGGAAGGTGCAGGCAAGGTTGATGTTCGCAAACTAGTTGTGTGGAAAACAAACAAGGAGTCTGCGGGTTATCCAGCATTTGTTGTCCACTGGACTGATTACTCATCGACTAGAAAGTCACCTCTTGATCGCGAAGTTCGCCTTGCTCCCAATGAAAAGGAAGCGCTCAAGATTGCTGATGCCATGATTGCTGACAACATTAAAAAGGGTTGGAGCGAAGTCGCTAAGTGAGAAAAATCCAAGATCAATGGGTAATTTCTCCGCAAGATGTAATCGCTGAGCTTGAATGCAATCATCGTTTACACCTTGAATGGTCGGTCATCAGTGAGTTAATTCCGCCTGCCGAGAAAGAGAATAGTGATGAGCTAGAACTCTTAGCTGAACAAGGAAGAATTCATGAATCCAAAATTGCCGAGCAATTAAGGTCAGCTGGAACATTCATTGATATTGGAAAGCCAAGTTTCACCTTTGAAGCTCTAACAGCTACGCATGAACGCACCATGAAGGCAGTTGCTGATGGAGTAGAAACTATCTATCAAGCAGCGTTCTTTAATGGCTCATTCATGGGTTTTGCCGACTTTCTTGTTTTGGTAAAGGATGAAAATGGTGCGCCACTAAAAGACGCACAAGGTCGGTTTGTATATGACCCTGTAGATGCAAAATCTGCACGAAGTGCTAAGCGTGCAGCCGTTTTGCAGGTGGCAACGTATGCGGCGATGATGAAGGAACTTGGTTTAGCAACTCCACATGAGGTGCACTTGTGGTTGGGCGGCGATGAAAAGTGGCGTGCTTCGGCCCTTGATTTGATTGATCTAGCGGAATTCTTTATGGATCGTGTTCGAAACCGAATCTCTTCATTTGATGCTGCACCTGCTCCGCTCTGGGCTCCCCCAAAAGAGTCTTGTGCCAGATGTCGTTGGTCAACTCAATGTGATGCAGGCCGTCACAAAGATAAGGACCTGTCACTAATTCAGGGAATTAGATCTTCAACGCGCTCCCTCTTGGTTTCGAATGGCATCACAACAATAGATCAGATGGCTATTGCAACTGATGAGCAAAGGCCAAAACTGCCTCGTGAAGTATCTAAGGCAACATTTGCATCACTACGCGAACAGGCTGCAATTCAAGTCAAGGGCGAGAATTCACCGAAACCTATCTATGAAATCAAAGATGTCGATGCTTTTGGATTATTGCCAGAAAGCAATGATGGTGACATTTGGTTTGACATGGAAGGCGATCCATTTGCCAATAACGGTGCTGGCCTTGAATACATGTTTGGGTATCTTTACAAAAAGGGTTCGCAATTTGAATTTGATACCTTTGATGCTCGGGATACCGCTGAAGAGAGAACAGCGTTTATTGATTTCATAAATTATGTGGTCAATAGAAGAAAAGAATATCCAGCGATGCATGTGTATCACTATGCATCGTATGAAGTTAGTGCGATGTTGCGTTTAGCTCAGCGACATGGTGTCCTGGAGTTTGAGGTCGATAAATTAGTTCGCGAAGGCGTCTTTGTAGATTTGTATACCTTGGTGCGAAATGCCTTTAGATTTTCGACAGAGTCCATGTCGATTAAGTACTTGGAAAAGGTTTATTGGGACGGCAACCGCGAAGGGGTATCGAACGCTGTCGGTAGTGTTGTCCAATTTGAAAAAGCCTTGGCGCACCTTCGTGATGGAAATGAGAAAGCCTTCCTGAAGATTTTGGATGAGATCAAGAGTTACAACAAGGATGATGTTGATTCAACGCGGCAATTAGATGACTGGGTCCGTGCCCAAGCCGTTGCCCATGGCGTAGATATCGCATCTCTACGCCCTGTAGCTGAAATCAAATGGGAAGCAACTGATGAGATTGAGAAAGATGATCCCATTGCTATCCAGCTTCTCGAAGGTGTTCCTGCCGATAAAGCAGAGAGAAACCTTGAACAGCAGGGCTTAAGTCTTTTGTCTGCAGCTATCTCATTCCATCACCGCGAAGCACGACCTGCATGGTGGGCGCTATTTGATCGAGCGCTAAAGGACCTCGATGAGATGGCTGCCTTCAACGATGTTGTCGTACCAACAAATGTAGAAGCAGGACCGTGGACGATTTCCGGTCGTCAGCGCAATCACAGACGTATGGTGACCGTTGAGGCCGATGGTGTCGACCTCTCTCATGTTCTGGATTTTGAACATGTCCCACAAATGCTTTATGAGTTTGCTCCTGAGTCCTTTAAGACAATACAAGGAAGCACCCGCGGTTTTTCTGAAGCAACAATCCTAGAAATTGACGGCTCAACAGTCATCTTTGAAGAAGTAGAAAAGAAGAGCAGCGGAACTTGGGATCAATTACCCATGGCAGTTCTGCCTGGTGCTCCAATAAGAACTACAAGTATTGAAAAGATATTGCGCGAAGAGCTTGGTGGCGGTGTGATCTACCGCCGCGAAAATGATCTTCCTCTATTTCCTCACAACGCATGGTGTGATGTCCTACTGAGACGACCACCTCGCCAAATAGTTGGCGACTTAACCAATTCAGAAGATTCTGTCGCTGACATCACCGCTTCACTTCTTAATAGCGATGACAGTTATATTGCAGTTCAGGGGCCACCAGGTACGGGTAAAACATACGTTGGTGCTCACGTGATTGCCAACTTAGTAAAACAAGGTTGGAAGATTGGTGTAATCGCGCAATCACATGCCGTTGTTGAGCACTTAATGAACAGTGTTTCTGAAGTCGATCCAAACATTCCGATGGCAAAGAAGGGTCAATCTGAAAAGACTCGGCCTAAGTATCACGTTGATGATGTTGGGGCTTGGGCTGCTGGAATGATTCAACACGGATATGTAATCGGCGGAACTGTCTGGAGCTTTAGCCGTGCTGAAATTCGCTTCCTTGGTTTAGACCTGATTGTCATTGACGAAGCGGGACAATTTTCATTAGCTAACTCTTTGGTGGCAATTTCTGCTGCAAAGCGTGCCTTGTTGTTGGGTGATCCTCAGCAACTTCCGCAGGTAAGTCAGGGAAAGCATCCTGAGCCAGTAAATGAATCAGTTCTCTCGCACCTTTTGGGTGAGAAGAAAACTATGCCTGATGACCTTGGTTTCTTCTTAGATACAACATTTAGATTGCATCCTTTGATTGCTA
>Ga0315902_10000677_pt1 | contig 57180 bp, 49 predicted proteins | sample LakEriMetagenome_9_FD_203523 | JGI IMG/M metagenome (GOLD analysis project Ga0315902, IMG submission 203523) | Freshwater fungal communities from buoy surface, Lake Erie, Ohio, United States - Buoy 12 MA117 | ecosystem: Environmental > Aquatic > Freshwater > Lake > Lake biofilm | place: USA... | reverse complement strand
GCAGGCAAGCTGGTCGATGACGAAGAGCTGCGTGATGCGATGGCCGGCAAGGGCCTGGGAACGCCGGCGACACGCGCGGCCATCATCGAAGGCCTGCTGAATGAAAAATACCTGATCCGCGAAGGCCGCGAGCTGATACCGACTGCAAAAGCATTTCAGCTCATGACGCTGCTACGCGGGCTGGGCGTCGCCGAATTGACGGCGCCTGAGCTCACCGGTGAGTGGGAATTCAAGCTCGCGCAAATGGAGCGCGGCGGCATCAGCCGCGAAGAGTTCATGCGCGAGATTGCGCAGATGACGCAAACCATCGTCAAGCGCGCGAAAGAATACGACAATGACACCATCCCTGGCGACTACGCAACGCTGCAGACGCCGTGCCCGAACTGCGGCAGCGTCGTCAAAGAAAACTATCGCCGCTTCGCTTGTACAAAGTGCGAATTTTCTATCAGCAAGACTCCCGGCGGGCGCCAGTTCGAAGTGGCCGAGGTCGAAGAATTGCTGACTAACCGCACCATTGGGCCGCTGCAGGGCTTCCGTTCAAAGATGGGCCGTCCATTCGCCGCGATCCTGAAAATCTCGCGCGACGAAGAGATTCAGAACCACAAGCTGGAGTTCGATTTCGGCCAGACCAACCAAGATGATGATACCGCCGAGGCCGTCGATTTCACCGGGCAGATGGCGCTGGGCAACTGCCCGAAATGCGGCAGCGGCGTGTACGAGATGGGCCTGGCCTATGTCTGTGAAAAGACTGTCGCCAAACCCAAGGCCTGCGATTTCCGCAGCGGCCGCATCATCCTGCAGCAAGAAATCCTGCCTGAGCAAATGATCAAGCTGCTCAATGAGGGTCGCACCGATCTGCTGCCCGGTTTTGTGTCACAGCGCACGCGTCGTCCATTCAAGGCTTTCCTCGTCAAAGGCAAGGATGGCAAGGTGAGCTTCGAATTCGAGCCACGCAAAGCCAAGACCGCTGCGCCTGGCAAGGACTCCGGCGCAAACGAAGCGCCGGCAGTCGCCAAAAAAGCCGCCAGCAAGACCGCTGCGAAAGCGGCGCCGGCCGCTGCGAAAAAAACGGCTGCCAAAAAATCGGCCAAGACCGCCGCAAAGAAAGTCACCGCCAAAAAAATCAGCGCCAAGAAAGCCGCCTGATCCATCACACCTGCTTGTCCGAGGTCATGCGAGAGCGGGTCTTGCGTGACCTCAACGCACACACCGTCGCTCCGAACTTTAGCCTTTACTCCCGCTTCTACTCTCTGCATCTCGATGCAGTTCTCCGGTACGCCATGGCTTGCGTACTGATTTTTCATTCAGCGGGAGTAATCTATGACCAAATGGTTGATATCGGTTGCCTGCGCGATGCTGATGCTCGCGTGTACAGGCATGACGGGTGGCGGTCCGGGTACCGGCAGCGCGGGCAGCAGCAGTGGCACCAGCTCGAAAGGAAGCTCATCCAGCAGCAGCACCGGCAGTTCACCTATGCCATCTGACAGTGGAGGACAGGCTGGCGCCAGCTCTGGCGTGTCAGGTGGATCTTCTACCGGCGGCTCAACGAGCAGCGGCAGCTCATCCGCGCCAAACGAGTCAGGCAGCAGTTCCTCAGGCATGAGCTCAGGCGGCATGGGCGGCATGGGTACCGATGCGCCGAGCACGACGAGTCCCTCGCCCAATACTGGTCCCGGTACCGGCACCGGACAGTAAGGCGCTCTTCCCCACAGGCGAAGAAAGGCAGAGGTCTTCGCCTCAAGCTAAAAAAAGCATGCGTTACACTGTCAGGCTGCTCGCTACGCTCTGCCTGACATGTTCTCAACCTCTCACGCCCCCAGACTCGCCCCCGTGCTGATCGCCAGCGGGATCATCCTATCGCTAGCGATGGGGGTTCGTCATGGTTTTGGTTTCTGGCTGCAGCCCATCTCGCAGGCACATCAGTGGACGCGCGAGACCTACTCATTGGCAATGGCCATGCAAAACCTGTTGTGGGGTGTGTTCGGACCACTGGCCGGTGTCGCCGCAGATCGCCTCGGTGCGGCACGCGTCGTTGTAGTCGGTGCGCTGCTGTACGCTGGCGGTCTGCTGTGGATGGCGCTGATCCATCATCCAGGCGCCTTCGTCATTGGCTCAGGCATATTGATAGGCGCAGCGATGGCTTGCACTGCATTTGGCGCGCTGTCCGGCATTGTCGGTCGTACTGCATCCGTGGCACAGCGCTCGTGGGCCTTCGGCATACTGGGTGCGGCCGGGTCTTTTGGTCAGTTTGCGATGGTGCCGGTTGAACAGCAGCTGATTGCCATCACCGACTGGCATCAGGCACTGTGGGTTCTGGCCGCAACGATTGTGCTGGTCGTACTGCCGCTGAGTCTGATGCTGCGTGAGCCGACGGTCGCTCATTCGGCACACGCACCGCCGCAAAGCGTGACGGAAGCGATACGCGAAGCTTTCGGCCACCATCCTTTCATGCTGCTCGTCGCCGGTTATTTCGTCTGTGGGTTTCAGGTAGTGTTCATCGGCGTGCACCTGCCCGCCTATCTGAGGGATCAGGGCATCACAGATCCTCAGGTCGCAGTCACTGCGCTGGCACTGATTGGTCTGTTCAATATCTTCGGCTCTTACTACGCGGGCAAACTTGGCGGCCGGCTTCCCAAACGCTATCTGCTGTCTGCCATCTATTTTGCGCGCGCGATACTGATCACCATGTTTTTGATGGCGCCGTTGTCGCCACTGACCGTCTACCTGTTCTCCGCATCCATGGGTCTGCTGTGGCTGTCCACAGTGCCGCTGACGAATGGCATGGTGGCTGGTATCTTCGGTGTTCGTTATCTGTCCATGCTCTCGGGCTTTGTGTTCCTGTCGCACCAGATCGGCAGTTTCCTTGGCGTCTGGCTGGGCGGCTACTTGTACACCGCCGAGGGCAGCTACCAGACCGTGTGGCTGATCACGATCGCGCTTGGCCTGTTCGCCAGTCTGGTCAATCTCCCGATCAATGAATCGCCGATTACGCGCGAGCCGGTGGCAGCCACATGAGCCGGCTACATACTTTGCGTATTGTGCTGATGCTGCTCGGCACCGCGATGCTAGCGATCGTCTTTCAGGCTTACCTGAAACCCGGCTTCATCATCGACATCGCCAATCAATTTTTACTGTGCCTCTGATCTCTGCGCCTATGTCCCATGCTGTCCAATCCCGCACGCCGATACAAGCACTGCGTGCATCCCGCATTCGTGAAGTCGCCAACGCAAGTATGGGTCGCGCCGATGTCCTGCCTTTCTGGTTCGGCGAACCGGATGAGGTCACACCGGAATTTATCCGCGACGTCGCCAAACAGGCGCTGGATGATGGTGACACCTTCTATACGCAGAACTTCGGTCTGCCCGCGCTGCGCGAAGCGCTCGCCGTCTATTCATCCCGACTTCATCAACCGACGGATGCGGCGAATATCGCGGTGACCTCCTCCGGGGTATCGGCACTGATGCTGATCGCGCAGCTATTGCTGAATCCTGGCGACCGCGTCGTGATCGTTACACCGCTGTGGCCAAATCTGGTCGAGATACCGAAGATCATGAATGCGGAGTCAGTAACCGTGTCGCTGAAGCTCGACACCCGCGGTGCCGAGCCTTCATGGGAGCTGGATTTGAACGAATTGCTCGATGCACTGACGCCCGGTACGCGCGCACTGCTGCTGAATTCGCCCAATAACCCGACGGGCTGGACGATCACACGCGAGCAACAGCAAATCATCCTGGCGCACTGCCGCAAGCATGGCATCTGGCTGATAGCCGATGATGTCTATGAACGGCTGGTGTACGACCAACCCGCAGGACACATCGCTTGCGCGCCGTCGTTCCTTGACATTGCCGAGCCTGATGAGCGTGTGGTATCGACCAACAGCTTCTCGAAATCCTGGCTGATGACGGGCTGGCGGCTTGGATGGATGCAAGTACCGACCTCGCTGATGGCCGACCTTGGCAAGCTGATCGAGTACAACACCTCGTGCGCGCCAGGCTTTGTGCAAAAGGCGGGCGTTGTCGCGGTCGAGCGCGGTGAAGAAATCATCACGCACACGATCGCACGGTACAGCAAAGCGCGCGATTATCTGTTCGATCAGCTTTCGGGCCCGTTCTTTCGCGATGCTGGCATCATCGCGCCACGCCCGAAAGGTGCCATGTATCTTTTCTTTCGCATCCAGGGCGAGCAAGACAGTCTCGGACTGTGCAAGCGACTGGTGGCCGATGCCGGTCTCGGGCTAGCGCCGGGCAGCGCGTTCGGCCCGGAAGGCGAAGGCGCGATTCGCTGGTGCTTTGCCAGTTCGCTTGAGAGACTGACGCTTGGCGTGCAGCGTCTTGAAAATTTTCTAAAAAATCATTCCGTAGCGGGTCAGCCATGATGCGCGGCGCGGCTTGGTACCGCTGTAAATAAATACCGATAACGCTCAGGAGACCTCATGTCCAAACTCATCAAGACCGCTATTTCCGGCAGCCTGCCTAAACCCGCGTGGCTGGCCGAGCCGGAAAAGCTCTGGGCACCATGGCAGTTGCAAGGCGAAGCGCTCGAGCAGGCAAAAGCTGATGCGATGCGGTTGGCGGTGGATGATCAGCTACGTGCAGGCATCACTGTCATCGGCGATGGCGAGCAGACACGGCAGCATTTTGTGACGACCTTCATCGAGCACTTGAGCGGGGTTGATTTCGTCAACCGCAAAACCGTACGTATCCGCAATCGCTATGACGCCGATGTGCCCGTGGTCATTGACAAGGTCGCCCGCGCGCGACCGGTGTTTGTCGCCGATGCGAAGCGATTGCGCGCTCTGACCAAACAGCCGATCAAATTCACGCTGCCTGGCCCGATGACCATGATCGATACGCTCTATGATGATTACTACAAGAGCCGCGAAAAACTTGCTTGGGCTTTTGCCGAGATTCTGAACGAAGAAGCGAAAGAGCTGGCTGCAGCAGGAGTGGATATTGTGCAGTTCGATGAACCTGCATTCAATGTGTTCTTCGATGAAGTGCGCGACTGGGGCGTTAAGACGCTGGATCGCGCTGCGCAAGGCCTGAGCTGCAAGACCGCGGTACACATCTGCTACGGCTATGGCATCGAGGCCAATATCAAGTGGAAGCAGGGGCTGGGCGATGAATGGCGTCAGTACGAGCACGTGTTCCCGTTGCTGGCCGAGAGTGTGATTGATCAGGTCAGTCTGGAATGCCAGAACTCGCGCGTGCCGATGGAGCTGATCTCGCTCCTCAAGGGCAAGGATGTGCTGGTCGGTGCGATCGATGTCGCGACCCAGCAGGTTGAAACACCGGAAGCGGTCGCTGATGTGCTGCGTCGCGCACTGAAATACGCCGAGGTCGAGCATGTGCAGGGATGTACCAACTGCGGGCTGGTCACGCTGCCGCGCGATGTGGCTGCCGCCAAGCTGGCAGCGCTGGCTGCCGGCGCCAGGCTGCTCAGCAATGAACTCGGGCTGGGCTGATCCCGCTCATATGCATCCATACGCAGCGCTGCAGCGTCGCGCGGCGACGGGTAAAATGAACCCATGGACGTCACACTGACCGAACTGGAAGAGGCCATCAATTACTGGCGGCGGATGCGCCCCTCTACCGGCGAGGAGCGCGCGCTATCGGCCGAGGTCAATGCGTTGGCGGATGCCTACGCGCTGATGATCTTTGAACGCGCCCGCAATCGTGCATTGTCGGCGCTTGGCGAGGACGCTCGCTTGCTGATCGAAGCATGGCGCACTTCAGCCGAGGGCAACGCAGCCTGATGCCGCTGCTGGCGCTGCGTGGCCAAGAGCGCGGTGCGTGCTTCAGTGGTCCGCTCGCTGGGTGCCTCCTCCCCCGCCGTCGGGGCAAGACCCAGCCAGCGCTCCAGCAGGCGACGCAAGCGCTCCGGCGCCAGGCGATGCGTTGCATCGGTGTTTTGGTAGAGCCAATCCGATAGCGCAAGAAAACGCGCAAATGGCGAATCACCCAGCAAGCCCGGCATCAAATCGGCGAACCTTCCTGAATTCGCCACGAGATCCCAGTAACGCGCAAAGCGCACAAGGCGCTGCATCTGCGTAAAACTGATCCGATCTGTCTGCAGTATCTGATACGGTGGCGCACCCTCGAACACCATCCCATACGCCGCTGTGTGTCGGCTAATCGGCGCACCGCGCAACCGCTTCAATATGCCGAACTGGATCTCATGCGGCCCCAGCGCAACGAGCTGATCAAAGCCCGCGGCAAAACTCTGGACATCTTCGCCGGGCAGGCCGGCGATCAGATCCACATGCAAATGTGCATGGGTCTCCTCGCGCAGCCATCGCAGATTAGCGACCGCTTTCTCGTTGTTCTGACGACGACTGATTCGTGCCTGAACCTCGGCGTTGAAGGTCTGTATCCCTATCTCGAATTGCAACGTACCTGCAGGGAATCGCCGTATCAAGGCCTTTAGAGACTCGGGCAGATGATCCGGTACCAGTTCGAAGTGAGCAAACACCAGATCGTCCGGCGCAGCGTCGAGCTTGTCGAGGAAGAACTGCAAGATCCGCTGGCTGTTGGCGACTTGCAGATTGAAGGTCCGGTCGACGAATTTGAAAACTCGCACACCGCGCGCATACAAGCTGTCGAGCTCAGCCAGCAATGCGTCCAGAGGAAATGGCCAGGCTGTCTTGTCGAGCGCAGACAAACAGAACTCGCACTTGAAAGGACATCCGCGCGAGGCCTCTACGTAAACAGTGCGATGCGCGATGTCCTCCACAGAATAATGTTGATATGGAAAAGCGATCTGCTCCATCGCCGGCTGCTCACCCGTGTGCACTTTCATCAGCGGTCGCGGCCCATGCAGAAGTTGTTCGCACAGCCTAGGGAAGGTGATGTCACCCCACCCGGTGATGACGTAATCAGCGAGGTGAACGATCTCCTGCTCGCCAGTCTCATGAGAGACCTCTGGCCCACCAAGTATCACCTTCACCTGCGGTGCCACGCGCTTGAGCAAGGCAACGATGCGCGTGAGTTCATCGACATTCCAGATATACACGCCAAAACCGATGATCTTTGGCTCCATCGCGAGTAATTTTTCAACGACGTCGGCGGCACGAATGCCAATCACGAATTCCTGCAGATGCGTAACTGACGCAAGCCCGCCCATATTCGCCAGCAGATAGCGCAAGCCGAGCGATGCATGAGCGTAGCGCGCATTGAGCGTGGTGAGAATAATGCTCAAGATGATCGCTCCGCGTCCTGCAACTGACGCCATTGCACCTTGCCCGTCGCGGATTTCGGCAAAGCCTCGACGAAGCTGACGATGCGCGGCACTTTGTACGCAGCCATCTGCCCGCGCGACCAGGCGATCAAAGCGTCTCCGGTGAGTGCGCTGCCCGGTGTCTTGACCACCACCGCTTTCACGGTCTCGCCCCGATAGTCATCTTCGGCCGCGATAATGCAACACTCCTGAACATCGGGATGTTGGTACATGACGGACTCGACTTCGGCGGGCCAAACCTTGTAGCCACTGGCATTGATCATGCGCTTGAGACGATCAGTAAAGAAGAAGAAGCCTTCCTCATCCCGATAGCCGAGATCGCCGGTACGAAAGAATGACTTGCCATCCAGCTGTATAAATGACTCCCGTGTCTTTTGCTCATCACCCCAGTAGCCTGCGAAGACTTGCGGGCCGTGAATGATGATCTCGCCGACGTCGTGTGGCGGCAACTCCTTCAGACTGGTTGGGTCAATCACGCGGGAATCGACATTGAAGATCGGAATACCTAGGCACTGCTGCTTGAGACGCTGCAAAGGATTGGAATGCGACGTCGCTATGGTTTCCGTCAGACCATAGCCTTCCATGTACCGCAAGCCCGTCAGATCGAGCAGTTTTTGTGCAATCGCTGCCGGCATCGCAGCGCCGCCACCAGAGACTCTTCGAAGGCTGCGGATGTCGTAATCGGGCAAGCGAGGATTAGATAAGAAATCAATCATCATCGTCGGTATGCAAGTCCAGCTACTAACCTTGTGTTGCGTGATCAGGCGACCTGCCTGATCACGATCCCAGCGCGCCATCATGATCAGCGTTGCCCCCGTATAGATGCTGGCGTTCATGCTGATCTGCATGCCCGTGACATGAAACAAGGGTAGCGAGAGCAGCGTCACATGATCGGCCGACGCACCGCCCGCCCACAAGGCGCCGCTGATGGCATTGAACATCAGCGATCGGTGCTGGTGCATGCAGGCTTTGGGACGTCCCGTGGTACCCGAGGTGTAGAGCAGACAGGCCAGATCGTCAGAGCCCGCCTGATGAGATGAGGGCGCTTGCTTTGCCCCTAGCGCATCCACCCAGCCAGTGATGCGCGCATCAATCTGATCCGAGCGCGATGCCAGCAGCCAGTCAGGCAAGCCTTCAGTCTGCTCACCCAGATAGTCGGCATAGCAGCTGACAATGATTCGTCCGAGCGGGCCAGTCAGCAGCAAGGGGGCCAGCTCGGTTAGGAGTTCCTGCGCGCACAACGCAAGCCTCGCACCGCTATCCTCGACCGCATGCCGCAGCTCGTCGCGCAACAGCATGGGATTGACCGGCACAACCACCGCATCAGCGCGCAAGATCGCGTAAAAGGCGATGACAAACTGCGGGCAGTTCTGCATTTGCAGGAGGACCCGGTCTCCGCGCTGTACGCCGCAGCTCTGCTGCAGATACCCCGCCAGCGCATCGACTTCGGCTTGCAATTGCCGGAAACTCATCCGCTGACCGTAGAAGTCCAATGCCGGCTTGTCAGGGTACCTGAGCGCCGATATCCCGAGGTTCGCATAGACACTGGTCTGGGGCGGCGTAAGTGTGAGCGGCAGTCCGGCGGGCCAGTGCGGGAAATGGGCTGTATTCATTCGCGACGGACGTTAAGCGACGCGCACCCATGCCCGTCAGCAGATGGGAACGATTATAGAGTCTGCCCGCTGAACATCACCGAGCCCACCCAGATGATTTTCTTATTGGCAAGCCACTTTGTGCGCGGCCGGTCCATCACCTGTCTTCGCTCAATCTTTTTGCTGCTCTGCACAAAAAGTTCTTGACAGCGGCTGTTTGGGCTATACAATCCGGTCTATTGCATCGCACAAAATTTGCTACGCCAAACAAACCCGGCTCTTTCAAGGAGAAACGCCATGTTGACCACTGCGGACCAGCTATCCAATGCCACCAAAGCCTCGATCGACTCCCAGCTCGCGGCCATGAGCGATCTTGCCAACAAAGCCCTGCACAGTGTGGCTGAGCTGGCCGAATTGAACCTCGCGACTGCCCGAGCGACACTTGAGCATGCCTCTTCCACCGCACAGCAACTGCTCGCAGCAAAGGATGCGCAAGAAGTCATCCAGCTGTCCTCGTCGCAGGCTCAGCCGAGCGCAGAAAAAGCGCTGGCCTATGGCCGCCACCTCGCCGGCATTGCCACCAAGGCTCAGGTTGAGCTGACCAAGGCGACTGAGGAACGGATGAGCGAGACTTCGCGTCAGTTCAACCAGCTGCTCAATGACCTGTCTCAAGCGGCCCCTGCCGGCTCCGAACAGGCGATTGCTTTGGTCAAGACCAGCGTTGCCAATGCGAGCGCTGCCTGCGAGCAGTTGCTAAAGGCCAGCAAAAATGCGATCCAAACTGCAGAAGAGAGCTTCAACGAAGCGGCCAAGCATTTCGTGCCGGCGACCGACAAGCCCGCACGCAACAAGAAGTCACAATAACTACGACGTAAGCCAAATAAAAGGGCCGCGTGTGCGGCCCTGTTTTCTTGGCATCGTCGTTGAGTACCGCGAATCAGCAATGGATGGACAAGGCAACCGACTCAGCCACACGAATGCCGTCGATCGCTGCTGACATGATGCCACCAGCATAACCAGCGCCTTCTCCTGCAGGATACAGCCCCCGAGTATTCATGCTCTGAAAGTCCTCGCCGCGGCGGATGCGCACGGGTGAAGACGTTCTGGTCTCGACACCCGTCAGTACGGCATCTTCCATCGCAAAACCGCGAATCTGTCGATCAAACGCTGGCAGGGCTTCGCGAATTGCGGATATCGCATACTCGGGCAGCGCACTGCCGAGATCGCACAGCGTCACCCCGGGCTGGTATGAAGGCAGCACCGCACCGAACCCGGCGGAGACACGCTCAGCAAGAAAATCTCCAACCAGCTGCCCGGGTGCATTGTAGTTGCCACCAGCAAGCACGAAGGCGCGCGACTCTAGCTCTCTTTGAAAATCAATACCGGACAGCGGGCCGCCCGGATAATCTGCTGGCGTAATGCCGACCACGATGCCGGCATTGGCGTTACGCTCATTGCGCGAGTACTGGCTCATGCCATTCGTCACGACACGCCCGGTCTCCGAAGTCGCAGCGATCACCGTGCCCCCGGGGCACATACAAAAACTGTAGACCGACCGGCCATTCTTGGCATGATGAACCAGTTTGTAGTCCGCCGCGCCGAGGATGGGATGGCCGGCGCTGGCGCCAAAGCGCGCGCGGTCAATCAGCGATTGCGGATGCTCAATGCGAAATCCCACCGAGAAGGGTTTGGCTTCAACGTGCACGCCGGCTCGATGCAGCATCTGAAAAGTATCGCGCGCGCTATGCCCGACCGCGAGCACGACATGATCCGCAGCGATCCGCTCACCTGTCGAGAGCAAGACAGCACGCACCTGGCCGTGATCGATCTCGATATCCTCGACCTTTTGCTCGAAGCGGAATTCGCCACCAAGCGCGATGATGTTCTCGCGCATGATCTCGATCATTTTCACGAGCCTGAAAGTACCGATGTGGGGCTTGCTCACATAAAGAATCTCAGGTGGTGCATCAGCCTTCACGAATTCTTCGAGCACCTTGCGTCCGTAATGCTTGGGATCGCTGACCTGCGTCCACAACTTGCCATCAGAAAAAGTGCCCGCGCCTCCCTCGCCAAACTGCACATTCGATTCCGGATGCAGCTCTCGCTTGCGCCACAAGCCGAAGGTATCCTTGGTGCGCTCTCGTACCGGCTTGCCGCGTTCAATGATCAGTGGACAAAAACCGGATTGCGCAAGTATTAGCGCGGCGAACAGTCCACACGGACCAAAACCGATGACGATCGGGCGCAACGCAGGCGGGCGAGGGGCGCGCGCCACAAACTGATAGGTGGTATCCGGGCTGTGCGCAATCTTGCTGCCGGGTCGAGAGCGTGCAAGCACCGCGGCCTCATCATCAACCTCGACATCCAGGGTGTACACCAGCTGGATTGCATTTTTTTTGCGTGCGTCGAACGCGCGCCGAAATACATGGACGGCCCTGAGCCGATGCTCTGCGATATCCAGTCGTGCCAGTAACTCCTGACGAAGCGCAGACTCGGAATGATCGAGCGGCAACTGAAGGTCGGTGATTCGAAGCATGAGTAAGGATTGGCGAGCGAAGCAGCGGCAACGACCGGTCTGCTCCACTCTCAGGCAGTAAACACCGTATTTTACTCAAGCCATGCCATCGTCACCTATGCGGTCGGCGCACTCAGGCAAGTTGCTGAATCTCTCACTTACTCAGCGCCGGTAGCCGATGACGGCGTCTTGCTGCTCGAACTGCCACTCTCTGAGCCACCCGCACCGCTCTTGCCGTGACTAGATGATTTTAGATTTCGCTCAGCCTCTTCAGCCATTTGCTGATGTGACTCGACTACGCCCAAGGTCTTGCTGGCGTAGTTCTTCAGGTCGGTATCTTGCGCCTTGTTACTGGCTCGCTTCAGCAGTTTGTGTGTGTCTTTGTAAGAGCGATCACCGGCCTGTTCGAGATATTGCTTGTCGAACTTGTCGCCCGATAGCGAAGACAATCGCTTTTCCATCGCCTTTTGCTGCCGGCCTGGCTCTGTGGGCAAGATGACGCCCTTGGCCTGCGCAATTTGCTTGAGCTCATCGAGTGCCTTGGTGTGATCATCAACCATCTTTTGCGCAAAGCTTTTTACCTGATCATTTTGCGATTTTTCCTGTGCGAGTTTGGCGGTGCTGATCTCCGCCAGATTTGCCTGGGTGATTTCGGCCATCAATTTTTCATCGGCACGGTTGATATTGCCAGCTCCTGCACTGGCGGCCCCACTACTGGCACCGGAAGCGCCTGACGATGCCTTACCCGGGCTCGTGTAGGTTTGATTTTGTGCATGGGCAATCAGCGTACTCAGCATGAATGCTGCGCTGACCAGCCCTAGGGTGATTCCTCGGGTCGAGAAGCGGACTGTGGGCATGGACATAGGGAAATCTCCTGTAAAGGGTTGTCTGAGCATGACAAGCAAGGATTACCCTGCAATTGACGTGCCATCGACATCCCGTCGAGATTCCACGCAGCGCCGGTGCGGAATGCTCCCTGCTTGCCGAAGCCGATGAGAAAAATTTACCGGTAAATTGCCGCTTCGGCGCTTCTTGCGCCACTCATGCGCCTGAGTACAGAGGATGACTGCCAGCAAGCCGAACGAACATCAAAAGTCGCTTGTGGAAGCGCGGGTCCGAGGCTATCATCGACCGCGTTTTTCCTTTAGCAGCTGTCTCAGCCCCTCGGCTTTGACTCTCGTCGCTGCTTTTCCGCACAGCAAAGGCATTCCTTCTTCTGCCATTCATGAAACACACCTCCGACGATCATCTCCTCACAAGCATCGAATCATTCATCAAAGTCAGACACTCGCGGATTCACGGCAATGGTGTATTCGCCGCCCGCAAAATTCCCGCGGGCACACGTATCATTGAATATCAGGGCAAGCGGATCACCGAAAAGCAAGCGGAGAAACGTTTCGGGCAAGATCCCGAGAATCCTCATCACACATTTTTCTTCAGTCTGGACAGTGGCAAGCTTATCGATGGCGGAGACGAGGGTAATGATGCGCGGTGGATCAACCATGCCTGCCAGCCCAACTGCGAGGCGCAGGAAGAAAAAGGCCGGGTGTACATTCATGCGTTGCGTGACATACGGCGCGGCGAGGAATTGTCGTACGACTATGGACTGATCATCGGTGAGCGGCTGACCAAGGCCGTCAAAGCCGCCTATGCTTGCCGCTGCGGCGCTGCGGAGTGCCGGGGCACAATGCTGGCGGTGAAAAAAACGGCGCCGAAGAGCGCGTCAAAAAAATTGGCGAAGAAAATCTGAATCTCGGTGTCTGCTTGAACGTTATCGCGTGCGGCCTGAGTTCGGCTCGATAAGGCAGGTCATGGATTGCGAGAAGCGTGCTCTTTCGTCCGCGCACGACGAAGACCTAAAGCGCGGCACGACTAGAGATTACTTATGCTTGGGAGCTGTCTCTTACGAACGACCCGCATCCTCGCGCGCCAAATCGAGAAATTCCGTGCGCATAGCCAGATTCGGTTGGAGCTCTCCCAGCATGGCTGAAGTCACGGTTTCTTCGCCAGCGGTCTTGATACCACGGCTTTCCATGCACAGATGACGGCAGCGGATGACCACACCGACAGCCTTCGGTTGCAAATGCTCCATCAGTGCATTAGCTACTTGTATTGTCAGCCTCTCCTGCACCTGCAGGCGCTTGGCGAAACCATCGACCAGGCGCGTCAGCTTTGAGAGTCCGACAATCTTACCGTCGGGCATATAGCCCACCGTGGCTTTGCCAAAAAATGGCGCGAGATGATGCTCGCAATGACTGTAGACAGGAATATTCCGAACAACGATCAGCTCGTTGTACTCTTCGGCGCCATCTTCAAAGGCCTTGAGCACATCCGCAGGATTTTGTTCATAGCCTGACGTCCAGTGCTTCCATGCCTTGGCGACCCGATGTGGTGTTTCGAGCAGACCGGGCCGATCAGGGTCTTCTCCCACGCTTTTCAGAAAGCGTCGCCAGTCGTTCTCGTTAAATTCATCGGACATCAATAAGGCCTTTTCGGTAATTGGTAGACAAGTGCGAGCAGAAGTGCAGGCTGCTCTCCCCCCGAAGTGCCCGTATTCAACGCCGTCAACATCGTACCCGAATTTGCGGATTCGTTTTTAGAACCAGTGCCCGCGGCACGCAGGCTTGGGGTATCCTCTCGACTCGTGGGGCCTGGCACTTTTGGGCCACCCTGAAAAAACAACCCAAATACCATCAACAGAGACCATGACTACCTCAAGCCTTCTCGCAAGCCGACTCGCGGGCTCGCTCACCCTGACAGTCGCTGCCCTGATCTCATCGGCAGCCTTCGCAGCACCATTCGCTTATGTGCCGAATGAAAAAAGCGGCACGATTTCAGTTATTGATACCGAGAATGACACCGTGGTTGCCGAAATTAAGGCGGGCGACAAGCCGCGCGGGCTGGCGGTGTCCATCGACGGCAAGACACTCTATGTCAGCGATCAGCCGAATAATTCTCTGGTCAAGATCGATCTCGAGCAGCGAGTGGCCGCTGGCACCATCGATCTTGGCGAGTCGCCCGAGGGCGTATCGATCTCACCCGATGGCAAATGGGTGGCAGCGGCGTCAGAGATCAGCAACTCGGTGAACTTCATTGCCACGGCGACGGGCCGAAAGATATTCGCAGTCAAGACGCGTGGCAAAAATCCTGAGCATGCGGTGTTCAGTCCAGATGGCAAGCTGATGTATGTGTCCGCAGAGGAGGCCGACAGCGTGGACGTCATCGATGTGATCAAGCGCAAGCAGGTCGCCTCGATCAAGGTGGGCAATCGCCCGCGTGGCATCGCCTTCCGCCCGGATGGCAAGTTTGCCTATGTGGCATCAGAACTGGTAAATACGGTCTATGTGATTGATGTCGCCAAGCGCAAAGTCATCAAACAGCTGGCGACTGGCAATTTTTGCAACGGCGTGACCGCATCGCCCGATGGCAGCCGTGTGTTTGTCTCGAACGGCAAGGATGGCACGGTCTCCGCGATCGATACATCGACACAAGAGATCATTGGCAATATCCCTGTGGGCAAGCGACCCTGGAACATGGCGATCACCCCGGATGGCAAGAAGCTCTACGTTGCCAACGGTCGCTCCAACTCGGTCTCCGTGATCGACGCCGTCGAGCTGAAGGCTATTGGCGAAGTGAAGGTCGGTGAAACCCCATGGGGTGTCGTGATCCGCTGAACATGCTGTCGTGCTCAGGTAGTGACGACGCTGCATTTAACCCGCTTGATGGCGGGTTTTTTGTTCTTTTGGCCGTGAACCATGCCTGAAAAACCTTACGGGAATGTTGGTTAACGCTTCGGTCTAAAACACGACTAGCCAGATGAAAATAATTCACTTGTAACACGATCTTCGGCCAGCCTATATTCGAGGCCCCAACTGCATTGCAGCATAGCTTTCGTTGATCGGATTTCAAAAGAATTAATGAAAGTTTTGCTGGGGTCTTAGTTGTTTCTAGTACTGTCAGTAATAAAAACTCATCGGAGATTAAATTGGCCAAACCCACCGTTTTTGCAAAGAGCATCCTGGCATCCGCTCTGGTTTTAGCATTCGCTGCACCGAGCTTTGCCAAAGACGAGAACCTGGAAAGGATCTCGGCATTCAAGGCAACCAACACTGCGATCGACATCCCCACCGTTCCTCAGACCGGTGCCAATGTTGAGCAGCTGAAGGCCAACCTGAAGAAGATCAAGCTGCCAGAAGGCTTCAAGATCGAACTGTACGCTGTCGTACCTGACGCACGTTACATGGCAGTCGCGCCGTCGACCAACATGCTGTTCGTCGGCACCCGCAAGACCACCGTCTGGGCCGTCACTGACCGTAACGGCGACATGACCGCTGACGAGGTGAAGCCTTTCGCTCCTTCGATCAAATTCAAGAACCCGAACGGCGTCTGCTGGACCAAAGACGGCTTCTTGATCGTGGTCGAGTCGAACCGCGTTCTGAACTTCCCTGCAGCCGAGTACTTCTACGAAGGTCCGGACGTTGCTGTGATCACCGCAGTGCCCGAGGGCGGCCTGATCCCAGTGGAAGAGCAGTCGTTCAACCATACCGGCCGTACTTGCAAAGTGGCTGACGATGGCAAGCTCTACGTCACACTGGGTCAGCCCTACAACGTGCAGCCGAAAGACAAGATCGACCTGTACAACAAGACTGGTATCGGTGGCGTAATCCGCCTGAACCCGTTCGACGGCTCGGGTAAAGAAGTGTATGCGATGGGCATGCGCAACCCCGCTGGTTTGGACATCAACCCGAAAGACAAGACCATCTGGACCACTGACAACCAGGTGGACGGTCTGGGCGACGACGTTCCTCCGGGCGAGCTGAACCGCATCACCAAAGCTGGCCAGCACTTCGGTTTCCCGTACTGGAACGGCAAGTACAAGGTCGCAGGCTCACCTGCAGCACCTGAGCTGAAAGACATGAAAGAGCCAGCAGGCGCGATCTTCCCGCAAATCGAGTTCCCTGCTCACCAGGCTCAGCTGGGCATGTCCTTCTACACCGGCAAGCAGTTCCCGAAGAAGTATCAGGGCGGCATGTTCATCGCATCGCACGGTTCCTGGAACCGTACGGTGCCTAGCGGCTACCTGGTCAACTTCGTTCCGCTCAATGCAGACGGCACCGCTGGCAAGGCAGAAGTATTTGCCGACGGCTTCATTGACATGACGACCCGCCGTGCCATCGGTCGTCCGGTCGACGTGGCCAACCTGCCTGATGGTTCGATCCTGGTGTCCGACGACTACGCTGGCGCTCTGTATCGCATCAGCTACGTCGGCAACTAATCGACGGTCGTAAGTGCGCCGGGCCACAAGCCCGGCAGCGCAACGCAAGCGCCCGTCGCGGCTAGTGCCCGGCGGGCGTTTTCACTGGGGTTTATAGTTCGACCCTGTTTTATTTTTTTAATGTGAAGTCATGAAATCAGTTTCTTTTGTTCTTGCTGGCCTGCTGAGTGCTGGCCTTATCAACACTGCTGCTGCTGCGGGAAAAACCGGTGCAGAGGTTGGACAATCCTGTGTGATGTGCCACGGTGAACATGGTCTGTCATCGATGCCCGGCACGCCCTCGCTGGCGGGCCAGCCGGAAATCTATTTGTCTAGCCAACTCAAGCAATTCAGAGATGGCAAGCGTCATAACGAAGTGATGAATGTGATTGCCAAGCCTTTGTCTGATGCAGAGATCGATGCTGTATCCGCATGGTTTGCGCAATTTGAAGTCGTGCTGAAAAAGCGCTGATTTCATTGCACCTGATTACGCTCGGCCTGTGCAGTGCGCAGGCTTTTTTGTCTCCGACGCCTTGATAAGTGGCGTGGTGTGCGTGCCGCGACCGCTGCACGCACAAGATCAGCTGGCGCAGCGAAAACAGCGGAATCCCTCTCCTCAATGTGCCACCTCGGCAGCATGGCTGGCCAGAATGAGATACCGCGTCTGGCTGGTCAGGATACCGAGCACATCGCGACGCAGCTGAAAAACTTCAAGGCACGTGAGCGGACCAATGATGCGGGCAGCATGATCCGTCTTGCGCAGACCCTGTCCGAAGAAGACATGACCAACCTCTCGCCTTGGATACATTCACTGTTCTGACTATGCTCCCGTGCGACGCAAAACCGAGCCCGCCGTGCCGGCTTTTTTATGCCTGCGACCGAGGCTGTAGTGCTTCTGGTGGCATGGCGTTAAGGATGGCGGCAATCCCCGGGTGCTGGATCTTGCGCTCGTTCGAGAGCGCATAAATCTGCTCCCTGACCTGAGGTATCGGACCCACCGGAACAGCACCTAGCTGCTCCCTGACATTCACAGCCAGCGCAGTCGGTGCCGGAAACAAGCCGCGGCCCTGCTGCCCAAAGGTATTGAGCAGCGCGTTGTCATCGAATTCGCCGAAGATAGTCGGCGTGAGATCATGAGAATTAAGCCATTGATCAATGCGACCCCGAAGAGCGTTGTTTCGGGTAGGCAGCAACAGCGGCGCTCCTTGCAAGCTGGCAGGAAAACCTTCGCGGTACCGGTCTGCGAGCACCGGTAAGCCGAACCAACCGATTTCAAACTCGCCGAGTAAATGACTGAACACCCTGAGCGCCGATCCGGGTGGTACCGGACGATCTGTCAGCATCACATCAATCTTATGTACTGACAGCTTGCCCAGCAAGGTGTCGAACTGTTCTTCAAAACAAATCAAGCGCACCGGCTGCGGCAACGTCAGCGCGCTCTCCAGCAGTCTCGAGGCAATCAGTTTAGGCAATGAATCCGAGATACCGACCGTCAGACGCAGCGTCTTGTCCAGATCGGCATCGGCGAGCGCCTCCAGCAATTGCTCTCCCAACAGAAAAATCTGATCGGCATAACGCAGCGCCACTTGGCCCGCTTCAGTCAATACCAATCGCCGCCCCTGTGGCCGGAAAAGTGATTTGCCTACAGACTGCTCGAGTGATGCAATCTGCGCGCTGACCGTCTGAACTGCGAGGCCAAGACGCTCGGCCGCTCGCGTGACACTGCCTTCCTTGGCGACGACCCAGAAGTAATGAAGATGGCGAAAATTAAGATCCACGACGTTTGTCCGTATTTTTCGAAGATAAGCTCTTATTAATCATTCGTTTTTCGGTCATTGTGCCCACTTTTTCATCAGTCTGCACTGCTAGAATCCCGGGCAGCCGTCTCTTGACACCAGACCTCAGGCGCCCTGTTGCCATGAGCACCGCCACACGATGCGATCGCCGGCAACTTGGTGGGGCCGCAAACAATACAGAGGCACGGCAACGCAACACCTACGGCACTGGCGAGGGCTTGATAGCGCCTTTAAACATGTCCTAACAAGTCCGCCCCTGTGCAAGCAGGGTTTCATACAGGAGTTATGCATGCTTGAATTGTTGATGGATCCCCAGGCGTGGGCCGCGTTTGCAACGCTGACCGCGCTTGAATTGGTCCTCGGTATCGATAATGTGATTTTCATCTCTATCCTGGTCGAGAAGCTGCCGGTGGAAAAGCGCGAGATAGCTCGCCGGATCGGTCTTTTCGCGGCAATGTTCATGCGTATTGCGCTGCTGATGATGCTTGCGTGGATTGTCGGCCTGACTGCCCCGCTGTTCACACTTTTCGATAATGATTTCTCCGGTCGCGACATCGTACTGCTGCTGGGCGGCCTTTTCCTGCTCTGGAAGAGCGTCGGCGAGATTCATCAAAGCATGGAGGGTGGCGAAGAGGGAACGGCTACCATCGCAGCGCAAAGCTTCTCCATGATCATCGTGCAAATCATGCTGATCGATATCGTATTCTCGCTTGACTCCATCATTACGGCTGTCGGTATGGTTGAGCAGGTGCCCGTGATGGTTGCTGCCGTGGTGGCATCTGTTGCACTGATGATGCTTTTTGCCGGCGCCATCGGGCGCTTTGTCGCCGCACACCCTACGATCAAGATGCTCGCGCTCGCCTTTCTGACTGTGATCGGTGTGGTGCTGATTGCTGAGGGCTTTGGTCATCATGTGCCGAAAGGTTATATCTACACTGCGATGGCTTTTTCCGTCGGTGTTGAGATGCTCAATCTACGCATGCGCAAGCGCGCCTCCCGACCCGTTGATCTGATCGCATCGGTAGCCGCCGGTGAAGAAAAGGGCAAACACTGAACGAGAACGCACTTTGGCTCGGCACAGATCCGCCTGACGGCCTCTTAATAAGTCAGACCAGCTTTGCCCGTGAAAGCTCTGATTTGAGGTAGGCGTAGTACACGGGCGCGGCAATCACGCCAGAGATGCCAAACAAGGCCTCCATTACCAGCATGGCTGCCAGGATTTCCCATGCGCGCGCATTGATCTGTGCACCGACAATGCGAGCATTCAGAAAATATTCCAGCTTGTGTATCGTCACCAGGAACACCAGGGCGAGCAGCGCGGTGGACAGAGAATGCGAAAGACCGATCACTACAATCACCGTATTGGAAATCAAATTACCCACCACCGGCAGCAGGCCGGCGAGGAAGGTGATCAGTATCATCGTCTTGACAAAAGGCAGATGAATTCCCGCGAGCGGAAGTAGCACCGCGAGAAAGATGCCTGTAAAAACCGCATTGATAGCGGCAATCTGAACTTGGGCAAATACAATCTGCCGGAATGCATGATGAAGCGTCACGACACGTTGATGTAACGCAGAGGCCAAAGGCAAAAAATGATGAACCTGTGTCGTATCGTACAGCGCTGCCATCGCACCGATGACCATGCCGATTAACAGGTGTACCAGCGTACGACCCGTTTGCTCTCCCAAATACTTGGCCTGTCCTGCGTGCGAGCGCATCCAATCGGTCAGTGTTTGCTGCAGAGCCTCGGCACTCTGCGGTAAATACGCCGCCAACCACGAAGGTATCTGATGACGCGACTCTTCGATCAGATCAGCCATTTTTTTCAACAGTACCGGCAGGCTGCCCGCGTCTGACAGAAAAAAACTCAAGATCGCCCAGCCACCCAGACTCAGCGCAATCACGATCGATGACCCCAACACTGTCACTGCGATCAGTGTCGCGCGCTGGCTTCCCAAGCGCGAACTAAGCCGCGGCGCGATCAGATGAACCAATGCATAGACCAGCAAACCCGAATACAACGCCGCTACAAGACCTGCATGCATGACCAGCCACAAGGCCGCGGCCGCCAGCAGATAAGAAGCGCTTAGGCTGTAACGCTGTTTTTCTTCAGGTGTTTGCATTCGGTGGCGAAAACAATAACTTGCATAAAAAAACCGCCCACAGTTTCCTGCAGGCGGCAACGAGAGGAGTTGGTAACCGCCAGTCTGACGGCCAATCCTCCATTCAGGCTAACCACAAAAATTCATGGAATCGTGCAGACATCAGGTCTGCTGAAGTCCGGCGAGCAGCCAGCCGCCGGAACCGGAAACTGGCTTGGACAGTACCCAGATCTCGCTGAAGGCCTCCGCGGGAACATTCTCGGCTTCACGCACCATGCCTGAGAAACGTATGCTCGCGACGTATTCATCGCTGGTGGTTTCGATACCCAGCAGCTCGGCATCGAGCGAGACAACATCCGTATGGTTAGGCGAGGCGCCGCGCTCGGTCAGCTGCATCTTCAGTTCAGCAAACATCTCCGGCGTGGTGAACTCGCGGATGTCGTTCACATCGGCCTTATCCCATGCAGCTTGCATGCGGATGAAATTGGTCTTTGCATGGCGCAGGAAACCTGCTGCATCAAACCCCTCCGGAACGCTCGTGGCGTGACCTGACTGCCAGTTCAGCGGCGCAGGAGCCGTACCCGTTTGCTCAAGATTGGATCCGATCTCCGGCGTGATGCTGCGCTCCATGGGACCCGCATACGCAGGCACGGGCTGCGCCGGTGCCGCTTTTCGCGTCAGCATGCGGAAGATGAACAAACCGGCGATCGCGAACAGGGCAATCATCAGTACGCTACCGAGCATGCTCGCGAATTCAGCGCCCATACCAAGATGCGAAAGAAGCGCGCCCAAGCCTAGACCGAGCAGGGCGCCACCAAGGATGCCTTTCCAAGGGCTCGATGGCGCTGGCGCCGGTGCTGCTGGCTGCGCGGGGCGTTGTGCGGGTGCTGCCTGCTGACCGCTCTGCTGCATCGGCGCCTGACGGCTATAGCTTGGCGAGGATTTGCCCATGGAGCCGCCACCTCCCATCCGCTTGGCTTCTGCGTTGCCTACACTTAGTGACGCACCCAGGATCGCAATCATCAATGCCATCCACAACTTCTTCATAGATCCTCCAGAGGACAAAAGGGCGGGACAAGCCCGCCGTCAAAGTGCTTACAACCCGGATTCTATCCAATCCAGGCCAATAGGGAAAATCGAAGTTTTTTTGACGCTGACTTCGAAAAAAAAGGATTTGGGAACCCATGCGAAAAGCTTGCGCCGGGAAAGCTTTGATCCACAAATCCGGTTTTTGCTATGGCCATCACAAGTCTAATAGCGTATCGCTATTTAATCAATAAAAACTATCAAATTTACTATGTGATTTACATTTTCTATGATCTCACTTGCTCGACCATATTTCACGATGTTTTCTTAACCCGCCATCAGGAGTTACAACCATGTCTCTCGTTAACACCACCATCAAGCCCTTTACGACCACCGCATATCAGAACGGAAAATTCGTTGAGGTCTGCGATGCCGACCTGAAAGGCAAATGGTCCGTCGTGTTCTTCTACCCGGCTGACTTCACCTTTGTCTGCCCGACCGAGCTTGGCGACCTCGCTGACAACTATGACACCTTCAAGTCGCTCGGTGTGGAAATCTATGCGGTCTCAACCGATACGCATTTCTCGCACAAAGCCTGGCACGACACGTCCGACACCATCGGCAAGATCCGCTACCCAATGCTGGGCGATCCGACTGGCGCGATCACCCGCAACTTTGAGGTAATGACCGAAGAAGCCGGTCTGGCGTTACGCGGCACCTTCGTGATCAATCCCGAGGGTCAGATCAAGCTGTGCGAGATCCACGACGACGGCATTGGCCGCGACGCCAAAGAACTGCTGCGCAAGGTACAGGCTGCTCAGTATGTTGCCGCGCATCCAGGTCAAGTCTGTCCTGCGAAGTGGACCCCGGGTGCGGAAACGCTCGCTCCTTCGCTCGACCTCGTCGGCAAGATCTAAGTTCATTCGTTGATTACTCCGGCGGCGCCCGACTGGCGCCGCACTGCCAGAACAAGAGGCCATCATGCTCGACACTACGATCAAAAATCAATTGCAAGCCTATTTGGGCAAACTTACTCTCGATGTCGAGATCGCTGCCTCGCTGGATGATAGCGAGAAAGCCCACGAGATGCGCGCGATGCTCACAGAAATCGTTGAGCTGTCGCCTCGCCTCTCTTATCGGGAGCGACATGATGATAATGAACGCAAGCCTTCCTTTTCGCTCAGTCGGGTTGACAGTAATAGGGGCGTGCGGTTCGCCGGCATACCGATGGGCCATGAGTTCACCTCACTGGTACTGGCGCTGTTGCAGGTAGGTGGCCATCCTCCGAAGGCTCGCGACGATGTACTCGAACAGATCCGCCAGCTTGAAGGCGAATATCTGTTCGAGACCTACGTTTCTTTGTCTTGCCAGAATTGTCCTGAGGTCGTTCAGGCGTTGAACCTGATGTCGGTGATTAACCCGAACATACGTCATGTGATGATCGATGGCGCACTGTTCCAGGATGAGGTGAATGCACGTCAGATCATGGCCGTGCCCACGATCTTCCTGAATGGTCAGCATTTCGGCCAAGGTCGTATGGAGCTCGAAGAAATTTTGGCGAAGCTGGATACGGGTGCAGCAGCGCGCGAGGCAGAGAACATCACAAACAAAGAGACCTTTGATCTGCTCGTCGTAGGTGGTGGTCCTGCGGGCGCATCCGCGGCGATCTACGCCGCACGCAAGGGGATACGCACTGGCGTAGTCACCGAGCGCTTTGGTGGTCAGGTACTGGATACCTTGGGTATCGAAAACTTCATCTCGGTCAAAGAAACAGACGGGCCCAAGCTGGTGGCCGCACTTGAGCAGCATGTGAAAGCCTATGATGTCGACGTCATGGGCTTGCAGCGCGCCTCCGCACTGATTCCGGGCGAGCTGATTGAAGTGCAGCTGGCGAGCGGCGCTAGCCTGAGAGCGAAGTCCGTCATAATAGCCACCGGCGCCCGTTGGCGCGAGCTAAACGTACCCGGCGAAAAGGAATATCGTAATAAAGGGGTTGCCTACTGCCCGCATTGCGATGGTCCGCTGTTCAAGGGCAAGCGTGTGGCGGTGGTGGGTGGCGGCAACTCAGGCGTTGAAGCAGCCATCGATCTTGCCGGAATCGTCGGCCATGTCACGCTGCTGGAGTTTGACTCCAAGCTGCGGGCTGATGAGCTCTTGCAGCGCAAGCTGCGCAGCCTGCAAAACGTGACCGTCATTACACAAGCACAAACCACCGAAGTGACCGGCGACGGCACCAAAGTCCATGGCTTGCGCTATACCGATCGTCAGACTGGCGTATCAACAACGATAGCACTCGAAGGCATCTTCGTGCAGATCGGTCTGCTACCCAATACCGACTGGCTGAAAGGTACCGTGGCATTGACCAAGCATGGCGAGATCGAAGTCGATGCTCGTGGTCAGACTTCGGTTCCCGGCGTGTTCGCGGCAGGCGATGTGACAACCGTACCGTACAAGCAGATCATCATCGCGATGGGCGAAGGATCGAAAGCAGCACTCGGCGCATTTGATCACATGATACGCACGCCGGCACCGACAGCAGCCGCGGAAAAACTGGCGGCGTGACGCCAAGCGAGCATCGCATTAGCAAATCGGCACAGATGGGCACGGCTCGCCAGTACCTATATGATGAGCGCTCTGGGAAAGCGCTGATTGAACAATATGAGACGCTTTTCCAGTAGCATGAGTTGCGACAAACCCTTGATTTTGCTGGGCCATGTGTCATACAGCGACGCTCGCTCATCACAGAATCCGTATTTACTCAGCGTCTTCCTCACGGCGAGATCTTCACCAATGATAAAAAAAATACTGCTCCTGCCAGCTCTGCTACTTCTGTCGTCTCTGACGGCTTCTGCAGCGGATAAACTCACAGACATCCGCTCGAAGATCGAAGGCACTTATGAATTGATCGAGTGGGATGATGCAGGCGTCAAACTGACGCCACCGCAAGTTGCCGCGCGCTACATTATTCGCGATGGCAAAGTCACCTGGATCTCGCACAAGAACGCCAATGGCAAGCTGATGAGCAACGCCCTCTACGGTGACTATGTGCTGGGCGAAAGTACCTTTGCCTATGGCTATGGCGAGTGGCTGGAAGTAGTCGTCGAAGACGGCCAGACTCGCGTTAGCCGCGAGCCCAAACCCGACATGAAATCACTGACCCTGCCGACGATGCGTACCCTCGCACTCACGCTCGAGAATGGCGTGGTCCACGCTGTTGGTACGACCACCCGTTTCGAGTTCCGCGACGAGGGCATGACGCAGATAAACACGAACAGCGGATATGCTCGCAAATACAAGCGTGTGAAGCACTGATCTCCGGGTCAAAAAAAGGCCGGGGTGTCGAACCCCGGCCTTTCATTGGTCTGATGGCGATTACACGCCCATCACCTCTGTCTTGAACTTCAGACGCCATGCGTGCAACAGTGGCTCGGTGTAGCCCGCTGGTTGCGCCAGACCTTTGAATACCAGATCGCTCGCCGCCTGGAATGCATGAGACCTCGCAAAGTCTGACGCCATCGGGCGATACAAAGGATCGCCGGCATTCTGCCCATCGACGACCTTGGCCATGCGCTCCAGTGTCTCTTTCACTTGTGACTCGGTGACTACGCCATGCAACAACCAGTTCGCAATATGCTGGCTTGAAATACGCAGCGTTGCCCGATCTTCCATCAAGCCGACGTTATGAATGTCTGGTACTTTCGAACAACCCACGCCTTGCTCGACCCAGCGCACCACATAACCGAGGATGCCCTGCGCATTGTTATCGAGTTCTTGCTGAACCTCGGCCGCGGACCAGCTGGGCTTGGCGACTACAGGAATCATCAACAATTCATCTCGCAGCTTTTTTAATTCGGAAGCAGCATCGACTTTTTCTAGATCTTGCTGAACCGCAGCGACATCGATCTGATGGTAGTGCAGCGCATGCAAGGTGGCAGCGGTGGGAGAGGGTACCCATGCCGTATTGGCGCCCGCTTTCGGATGACCGATCTTCTGCTCCAGCATGGCCGCCATCAGATCAGGCATCGCCCACATGCCCTTGCCGATCTGGCCGCGGCCACGCATGCCAGAGGAGAGGCCATTCAGCACATTGCTACGCTCATAGGCAGTCAGCCAGGTCGAGGTTTTCATGTCGCCCTTACGCAGCATGGCGCCACCGGTCATCGACGAGTGCATCTCGTCCCCGGTCCGATCAAGAAAGCCCGTGTTGATGAACGCAAGCCGAGCCGATGCTTCTTTCAGGCAAGCCTTCAGATTCGTCGAGGTGCGACGTTCTTCATCCATGATGCCGAGCTTCACCGTGTTTTCTTTCAGGCCCAACATCGCCTCGACACGCGAGAACAGTTCAGCTGCGAACGCGACCTCTTTCGGGCCGTGCATCTTGGGCTTGACGATGTACACCGAACCCGTGCGCGTATTGCCAATCTTTTGGCTGGACGGACGCTTGAGGTCATGCAGGGCGATGGTCGTCGTGATCACAGCATCCATGATGCCCTCGGGGATCTCAGTGCCATCAGCCATCAGAATTGCCGGATTGGTCATCAGATGACCGACATTTCGCAGGAACAGCAATGAGCGGCCATGCAGTGTGAAAGGCTGGTCATTCACGCCCCGGTACTCACGGTCAGCGTTAAGTGTGCGATCGAAAGACTTGCCTCCCTTCGTGACAGTTTCGACGAGCGTACCCTTCAGGATGCCTAGCCAGTTACTGTAGGCGATGACTTTATCTGCGCCATCGACCACAGTGACTGAATCCTCGAGATCGAGAATCGTGGACAGTGCAGATTCGAGCACCACATCGGTAATGCCTGCAGCATCTTCTTTGCCAATCGGTGCGGCGCGATCGATACGGATATCGATATGCAGCCCATGATTTTTCAGCAGCACGGAAGAAGGAGATGTCGGATCACCTTGGTAGCCCGCAAACTTGCCTTGTTCTTTGAGACCGGTGGTACTGCCATCTGTGAGTGTGACCATCAGCTGGCCACCCGTTACTGCATACGCCTTGGCATCAGCGTGTGATCCTTTGGCCAGGGGCACTGACTGATCAAGGAAATTACGCGCGAAAACAATCACCTTGGCTCCGCGCACCGGGTTGTAAGCTCCCGCGCGAGAAGCACCATCGGCCTCTGAAATCACATCGGTGCCATACAGTGCGTCATATAGTGAGCCCCAACGGGCATTCGCGGCATTGAGTGCGTAACGCGCATTCAGAACAGGCACCACAAGCTGTGGGCCGGCCGTCGTCGCCAGCTCTGCATCGACATTCTCGGTGGTTACCTTGACCTCGGCAGGCACAGGCTGAAGGTATCCGATGGATTCGAGAAACTCGCGATAAGTGGTCACATCAGTGATTGGGCCGGGATGCGCACGATGCCAGCTATCCAGCTCGGCTTGGAGGCGAACGCGCTCGGCGAGCAGCGCTGCATTTTTCGGTGCGAGATCATGGACTATCTGTGAAAAGCCTGCCCAGAAACTCTCACTGCTGATCCCGGTGCCGGGCAATGCCTGATCTTCGATGAAACGGTGCAGCGCAATATCGACCTGAAGTCCGTGGCAATTGGTACGAGTAGTCATCAATAAAGTCTTTCAGCGAGGTTGAATAAATCCATCAGGCGTCGGCACTTGCCGCTGGCCTGTTTCTACAAAGTCCAATAAATCGTTGAGGGTGCTTCCGCGGCCACTGGGTATGACGCCGAGCTCTTCCATCGGCGCATTTGCCCGGTTTACCCAAAAGGTCTGGTAGCCAAACCACGCGGCGCCACACACATCCCAGGCGTTGCTGGAGACGAATAACATGTCCTTGGCCTGCATTCCGAACGTGTCGGGTCCAAGCTCATAAGCCTCGGGAGCCGTTTTGAATTTTTTGACGGCGTGGACCGACAGCACCGCATTCAGCAAGGTTTGCATGCCCGCTGCGTGCACCACGGCGTCAAGCATCTCCGGATTACCGTTGGAGAGGATGGCCAGTTTTTTTCCCTGTCCACGCAGTGTCTGCAACGCCGCGAGGCTTTCCGGGAAAGCTTTCAGCTCGGCGTATTGCCCCATGATCTGGCTTTGCGCGTCCAGCGTGAGATCAAGCCCGAGCTTGCGGCAACTGAAAATGAGCGCGTCTTGCGTGATTTCCCAGAATGGTTTGTAGGTGTTCGACAGTGTGCGCAGCCGTGTGTATTCGATCTGCTTGTCGCGCCAGAGTTCGGCCAACGCCTTGCCGTCCCCGGGGAACAGTCGCTCGGCGAGCGCGCTTATCGAATAGACATCGAAAAGTGTCCCGTACGCATCGAAAATGATTGCCTGAATGGCCATGGTTGGGCGCGAAATGAATAAACCTCTAGTATATTTAGTAGTGAACGCACAAAAAACTATGGTTTTGTCGATTCACTTGTGCGTTTTAGTAAAAAGTGAGATCAGGTACTGGCCTGTCGCGCTTGCGAAGCTGTCTTTGGTTGGATGGGGGAGGGAGTGGGGGAAAGGGTAAGAAGGCCGCCCAGCACACACCGGTCAGCCGGGACAGCAGAGCGTCAGACGTCGATATTGCCCGCTGCCAGTGCATTCATTTCAATAAATGCGCGACGCGGCTCGACATCGTCGCCCATCAGGGTGGTGAAAATCTGATCAGCGGCAATCGCGTCCTCGATCTGCACTTTGAGCAGACGGCGGACCGTTGGATCCATCGTTGTTTCCCACAGCTGCTCAGGATTCATCTCGCCCAGACCCTTGTAACGTTGCTTGGTGACGCCACGCTCGGCCTCGTCGCGCAACCAGGCCATCGCCTGACGAAAATCATTGACCGCAGATTCACGCACTTTTTCACCTGTGCCTCGGCGTACTAGCGCACCCGGCGCGATCAGGCCCTTGAAGGTCGCAGCAGCCTCAGCCAACACACCATAGTCTGCTCCACGGAGGAATTCTGCATCGATCAAGCTGAGCTTCAGATTGCCATGATAGCGACGCTCGACGCGCAGCATATGCTTGGCAGACAGATCATCGCTGCTCACCGAGACCTTTACACTCGGATCATTGATCGTGGCCGCAAGCGATCGCGCCGACGCCTCGGCCGCCTCGGCGCTGGACAGGTCGAGCGTCACGCCATTCATGATCGCTGATAGCGCCGCATCGTCCATTGCGCGCGACAGGCGCATGATGATCGCATTGGCCGTGTTGTATTTGCGTACCAGTTCGGAGAGTGCATCACCAGTGATCGGTGTCGCATCCTCAGCCGGCACCAGCGATGCATCATTGAGCGCGATCTGCATCATGTAGCTCGCTTCTTCGAGGTCGTCTTTCAGATAGCGCTCATCCTTGCCATGCTTTACTTTGTAGAGCGGTGGTTGGGCGATGTACACATGGCCGCGCTCGACCAGTTGCGGCATCTGGCGATACAGCAGTGTCAGCAGCAGCGTACGGATATGCGCACCATCGACATCCGCATCCGTCATGATGATAATGCGGTGATAGCGCAGCTTGTCGATGTTGAATTCATCTGCGCCTATCGAGGTGCCCAGCGTGGCAATCAGCGTGGTGATCTGCTCAGAAGACAGCATTTTCTCAAAGCGCGCTTTTTCAACGTTCAGCACCTTGCCGCGCAGCGGCAGGATTGCCTGAAACTTGCGGTCACGTCCCTGCTTGGCCGAGCCGCCTGCAGAATCACCCTCGACAATGTAGAGCTCGCACAGCGCAGGGTCTTTCTCCTGACAGTCCGCCAGTTTGGCGGACAGGCCCAGACCATCCATCACGCCTTTGCGACGGGTCAGCTCGCGCGCCTTGCGCGCCGCTTCGCGAGCGCGCGCGGCTTCGACGATCTTTCCGCAAATGATCTTGGCGTCATTCGGCTTCTCCATCAGGAAATCCGTGAGCGTCTTTGCGACAACCTCCTCGACAGGCCCGCGAACTTCGGAAGACACCAGCTTGTCCTTGGTCTGCGAGCTGAACTTTGGCTCCGGCACCTTGACCGACAGCACGCAGGTCAGCCCCTCGCGCATGTCGTCGCCCGAGATTTCGACCTTGGCTTTTTTTGCCAAGTCGTTTTCTTCGATGTACTTGTTGATCACGCGTGTCATCGCGGCACGCAGCCCGGTCAGATGCGTTCCGCCATCGCGCTGGGGTATGTTATTGGTAAAGCACAGCACCGTCTCATTGAAAGAGTCGTTCCACTGCATCGAGACATCGACCGAAATCATGGTGTTATTTTCCGACTGGCGCTCCCCGGTCGCCTGAAACACGGTGGGGTGCAGCACGGTCTTGGCCTTGTTGATGTACTCGACAAAACCGCGCGTACCGCCCTCGAAGGCAAAATCTTCTTCCTTGCCGCTGCGCTTGTCAGTCAGCTTGATATGCACGCCATTGTTCAGGAAGGACAGTTCACGGATGCGCTTGGCGAGTATGTCGTAATGAAATTCGACATGCGAGAAAATCGCCCCATCGGCCCAGAAATGGACTTCCGTACCGCGCTTGTCGGTGTCCCCGATCACTTTGATTGGAGAAACTTCCACACCGTCTTGTATCTCGATCTCGCGATTCTGCGGCACGCCGCTGGCGAATTCCATGAAATGCACTTTGCCATCACGGCGTATCGTGAGCTGCAATTTCTTCGACAGCGCATTCACGCAAGAGACACCCACGCCATGCAACCCGCCCGAGACCTTGTACGCATTCTGGTCGAACTTTCCGCCGGCGTGCAGCTCGGTCATGACGATCTCGGCCGCGCTGCGCTTGGGCTCGTGCTTGTCATCCCATTTGATGCCTGTCGGTATGCCGCGTCCATTGTCGGTGATGCAAATCGAATTATCCGAGTGAATCGTGACATGAATCTCGCTGCAGTGACCGGCCAGCGCCTCGTCAATCGAGTTATCGAGCACCTCGAATACCAGATGATGCAGACCCGTGCCATCGGAGGTGTCGCCGATGTACATGCCGGGACGCTTGCGCACCGCTTCCAGACCTTCCAGGATCTGTATCGACGAGGCGCCGTACTGGTTCGAAGAGCTGTTGTTTTCAGAGGGAATCGCGGACATGGCTACCTTAATCAAGCTATCGCATAAAAAATCATCACTACAACAAAGGGGCAAAGGGGCCAACCGGCCCCTTCGCATGCTGCTGGTTACTCAATCAGATGCGCATAGGCATCACGACATACTTGAAATTCACATCATCTGGCACGGTAATTAGTGCCGATGAGTTGGCATCACCGAGCGAGATACTGACTTGCTCGCACTTCAGGTTGTTCAGTACATCGAGTAGATAGGTCACATTGAAGCCAATATCCACGCTGTCACCGCCGTAATCGATTTCCAGTTCTTCGACGGCTTCTTCCTGATCGGCATTGGTCGAACTAATTTTCAGACTGCCGGGGGCGATCATGCAGCGCACGCCCTTGAATTTGTCGGAAGTCATGATGGCGGCACGCTGCAGCGAGCGCAGCAGTAACTCGCGGCCGATGGTGAAGTTATTTTTGTAGGCCTTGGGAATCACACGCGTGTAATCCGGAAATTTGCCCTCGACCAGTTTGGAAATCAGCTCAATGTCGGAAAAATCCACCTTCACCTGATTGGTCGCGATCTGCAGCGTTACCAGATCATCAGTATCTTCCAGCAGCCGCTGTAGCTCAATGATGGATTTGCGCGGAATGATGACTTCATGACGCGCGAATTCCTGATCGGTGACAACCTGGCTGAATGCGAGGCGGTGACCGTCGGTCGCGACCGTAATCACGTTCTTGCCATCGACCACCAGCAGCAGACCGTTCAAGTAATAGCGGATGTCCTGCTGCGCCATAGAAAAATGCACCATGTTGAATAGGTGCTTGAGTGTCTTTTGCGGCAAACTGACCGTGGCGCTGTAATGCGAAGCCGGTGCAACGGTTGGAAACTCCTCTGCCGCTAGCGTTTGCAGCGCAAAACGAGACTTGCCGCACTGCAGAGTCATCCGCTTGTTGGCCACGGAAAGCGACACTTCGGATTCAGGCAGCGCGCGCAGGATGTCGAGCAGCTTGCGCGCTGCGACCGTGGTCGCACCAGACTCCGAACCCGAGCCTATCGCCGCATGCGTGCTGATCTGTACCTCGGTATCCGTCGAAAGCAGTGAGATAGTCTCGCCATTCTTGCGGATGAGGATATTGGCGAGGATCGGCAGCATGTGCCGACGCTCGACAATACCGCTCACGATCTGCAGCGGTCGCAGCAGCGAATCCCTGTGGGTCTTTACCAGTTGCATCGTGGGGTCCTTTCGCAAATCGCTTTATGGATGGAAGCTCTTGTGTTTTGCATCATCATGTTGACCTTGTCGTTATCTATTCCAAAGGGAACGGCGCTTGTCAGCCCTTCAATGTCTGCTCCAGCACGTGCAGCTCGTGATTGCACTCCGGATTTTTGCTGCGTTCTGCGGCGATCTTGCGCACTGCGTGCAAGACCGTCGTGTGGTCTCTCCCGCCGAACAGCTCACCGATTTCGGGCAAGCTTTTCTGCGTCAGCTCCTTGGCTAGATACATCGCGATCTGGCGCGGGCGCGCGATATTCGCTGGCCGCTTCTTCGAATACATGTCGGCGACCTTCATGTTGAAAAAATCCGCGACGGTCTTCTGGATGTTCTCTACCGAGATCTGGCGATTCTGCACTGACAGCAGGTCCTTTAGCGCATCCTTGACCACGTCAATCGTGATCTCTTTGCCGTGGAAACGCGAGTACGCAAGCAGCTTTCGCAGCGCCCCCTCCAGCTCGCGCACGTTTGATCGCAAGTGCTTGGCGACGAAGAATGCGACATCGTCATTCAGGGCCGCGCCTTCCTGCGTCGCTTTTTTCAATAGAATCGCGACGCGCATTTCCAGCTCGGGTGGCTCCACCGCGACCGTCAGCCCGGAGTCAAAACGCGAGATCAATCGGTCATCCATTCCCGTGATCTCTTTGGGGTAGGTATCGCTGGTGATGATGATCTGCTTCTTCGCGGCGATCAGGGCCTCGAACGCATAAAAGAACTCTTCCTGTGTGCGGCTCTTCCCGCCGAAAAACTGAATATCGTCGATCAGCAGCAAATCCAGCGAGTGGTAGTAGCGCTTGAAATCGTCGAATCCTTTGCGCTGGTAGGCGGTCACCACATCGCGCACATACTGCTCTGCATGGATGTAACGTATCTTCACTGCAGGATTGTCTGCCAGCACCTGGTTGCCGATTGCGTGAATCAGATGCGTCTTGCCCAGTCCCACGCCGCCGTACAGAAACAGCGGGTTGTACGAGCTTCCCGGATTGCTGGCGACCTGGATCGCGGCCGCCCGGGCCAGCTGATTGGCTTTGCCGGTCACGAAGCTGTCGAAGGTCAGCGCCTGGTTGATGCGGCTCTGATCGCGCCGGAAGTGGCTCTCGTCGGCTGGCTCGGTGCGCTCGATCGTGGGTTCCTGACCGGATGCCGAGACAGGCTGCGGCAAAGCTGCTGCTTTTTTAAGCGCCCCGTTGCGCGGGTCAAGCACGAACTGCACGTCCACTGGCGACTGCCAGAATTCAGCCGCCAACCGGGTAATCCGATCCGCGAACTGGGTCTTGACCCAGTCCAGCTTGAACCGATTCGGCGCAGCGATCCGAAGACGGCCGTCCTCGAAATCGAGCGGCGCCAGAGGCTTGATCCAGGCGCTGTATTGTTGAGGAGTCAGCTCCTGTTGCAGCCGCGTGGCGCAGGTCTGCCAGAATTCTTCCATTCGTTGAACCAGTTGGGGGAGCAGCGGCGGGAAGCGCACTCCGGATTTATTCGTTGGTTGTATGGCCGAAGCGCGAAGGCTTGCCGCGACGATCCTATTTTACTCCTGAAGGGCAAAGTTATCCACAGGCGGACATCGACATCGAGGTCGGGTGTAAGCGCGCAAATAACGAATGGATTACGTTTTTAATAATCCCCTAGAAAGTCGCCCCGAAAACCCTGCAAATGGTCCGCGCCCCCGGGCTTCTCTCGCCCATATCCCGAGAAAATCCCCCGTAAGTGATTGACAGATATACAGAAAATGCTGTCTAATTCTGGGTTCTCTGCGCTGCGCGCTGCGAGATGAACTACATTAGCGCCGCAACTCAAGATGTACGCCGGGTACGCCCCGGTTTTTTGCTGAGCTTTTTTCGATTAGCGAGACCCAACATGAAACGTACCTATCAACCTTCCGTCGTTCGCCGCAAGCGCACACATGGTTTTCGCGCACGCATGGCTACCCGCGGCGGTCGCGCTGTTCTGAACGCTCGCCGCGCAAAGGGCCGCAAGCGTCTTGCCGTCTAAGACTTGCTGAGCCACCTTGCCTGAAAGCTTGTCCGGCCAGCGCCCGGAGGACTACGGCAGGCACCGACGTATCGTAAAAACGGATGAGTTTTCATCCGTTTTTCGTTTGCGACCTGCGTTCCGCACCGAGCACTTCGCCCTGTACCAGCGACCGAATACGCTGGATCATCCGCGACTTGGGATTGTGGTGGCAAAACGGCTGGCACAACGCGCAGTCACCCGCAATATGATCAAGCGAATGGCGAGAGAAGCTTTTCGACTAGCGCTGCTGCCGAACGTCGATTGCATTATCCGGTTGACTGCTCAGGTTGTCGCACGCGGGCAAACAGCATCTTCTTCTGCTGGCAAGCGCGCTCTGGCGTCTGAACTAAAAATGCTGCTGGACAAGGTACGTCAATCCGATCTCACGACTTCCCGATGAAATCACTACTGCTGGTCATGCTCCGCGTTTACAAGCTGGGAATCAGCCCGCTGCTCGGGCAGCATTGCCGCTTTTATCCAAGCTGCTCTGAATATGCGCAGCAGGCAATCACTGCCCATGGCGCGCTGCGCGGCAGCCTCCTTGCTGGAAAGCGTCTGTGCAAATGTCACCCCTGGCACCCCGGCGGCGTCGATCTGGTACCACCCCATTCCTCATCCTGTGAACATCGCTCGGAATCACCCGCGCAGGTTCGCCTTTACGAACAAAAGCCCTGACTCACACCTTCCATGGATATCAAACGTACCGTTCTGCTGGTGATCTTCTCGCTGTCCTTGCTGATGCTGTGGGATAACTGGAATCTGTACAACGGCGGGCCCTCGATGTTCGCCCCCGAGCCAGCCCCGGCGAGCACACAAGCCCCAAAAAACACGCAGACGGATGCGTCGGTGCCCGAGGCCAGTGCGACCGCCGCGACAACAGCCAGCAATAATGATGTGCCGGGCGATAGCGCAGCGGCCACGCAAGGCGAGCGCATCACGATCACGACCGATCTTCTCAAGGCCGAGATCAGCACGGCAGGAGGCGAACTGACCCGCATCGAGCTGCTCAAGCACAAGGATGGCAACGACCAAAGCAAGAATATCGTGCTACTTGAATCCGGCGCCGGCAGAACCTATGTCGGTCAAAGCGGACTCATCGGCGGCAATTTCCCCAATCATCGTTCGATGTTCACTGCGCGCGCCGGCGTGCGCACACTGAATGCCGGCGACTCCGTGCAACTGGTGCTGGATGCCGAGCAGGAAGGCGTCAAGCTGACCAAGACTTACACCTTCAAGCGCGGCGAGTATGAGATCGGCCTGTCGCACCAGGTGACCAATGGCAGCGCCTCGCCAATTATGCCGTCGGTCTACACGCAACTGGTGCGCGACGCGAGCAAGCTCGATGGCGACTCGCATTTCTACAGCACCTTCACCGGCCCGGCCATTTACACTGATGCGGAAAAATTCCGCAAAGTCTCGTTTGAAGATATCGACAAAGGCAAGAATCCCGCTGCCACGCAGACACCCGATGGCTGGGTCGCGATGGTGCAGCATTACTTTGTGTCTGCGTACCAGCCGCTCGATAAAACCCCGCATGAACTATTCACGCGCAAGATTGGCAACGGCCTGTATGCGGTCGGTGCCATAAGCAAGATGAACAGCATCGATCCCGGCGCATCTGCCAAACTGGAAGGCAAACTGTACACTGGACCTCAAGAGTCGGAAAAACTCGAATTGTTTGCACCCGACTTCGACCTCGTAAAAGACTACGGCTGGCTGACCATTATTGCAAAGCCCATCTTCTGGCTGATGATGCAGATCCAGAAGCTGCTCAGTAACTGGGGCTGGACCATCATCGTACTCACCATCCTCATCAAGCTCGCGTTCTTTCCGCTGTCGGCTGCCAGCTATCGCAGCATGGCCAAGATGAAGCTGGTAACGCCGAAGATGACGGCCATCCGCGAGCGCTACAAAAGCGACCCGCAGCAGATGAACGCCGCCATGATGGAGCTGTACAAGACCGAGAAGATCAATCCGCTCGGCGGCTGTTTGCCGATCCTCGTACAGATTCCGGTCTTCATCGCGCTCTACTGGGTGCTGCTCGCCAGCGTCGAGATGCGCCACGCGCCATGGCTGGGCTGGATTCAGGATCTGGCAGCGCCAGACCCTTGGTATATCTTGCCGGTCGTGATGGCGGTCTCGATGTTTGTTCAGACCAAACTCAATCCCACACCGCCCGACCCGATACAAGCCAAGGTGATGATGTTCATGCCGATCGCTTTCTCGGTGATGTTCTTTTTCTTCCCTGCCGGGCTGGTACTGTACTGGGTGGTGAACAACCTGCTGTCGATTGCGCAGCAATGGGTCATCACCAAGCAGTCGACGGAAGGCAAAGCGTAAAAGACCCCAAGCACCGGAGCCTGCCTACGCTGTACGCAAAAAAGTCCGTCGCCACTGGCCTCGGACTTTTTTTATTGCGGCTAAAATCTCTGCATGCTCTCTGATGCCTCACCTATCGCAGCGATCGCTACCGCGCCCGGCCGAGGCGGCATCGGTGTTGTCCGGCTTTCGGGCAAGGGGCTGATGTCGGTCGCACGCGCTGTCTGCCGGCTTGGCAATACACAATCGCTGCAGCCCCGGCATGCAACTTATCTGGACTTCATCGATGCCGACGGCGGCGTGATCGATTCCGGGCTGGCGATCTGGTTTCCCGCACCGCATTCCTACACCGGAGAAGACGTGCTGGAGCTGCAGGGGCATGGCGGCCCGGTGGTGATGCAGATGCTGCTCAACCGCTGCATTGAAGCGGGCCAGTCCATCAGCCTGCGGCTGGCCGATCCCGGCGAATTCACTTACCGCGCCTTCCAGAATGACAAAATGGATCTTGCACAGGCCGAGGCCGTGTCCGATCTGATCGAAGCCTCCACCGAGGCAGCCGCAAAACTGGCCACGCAATCGCTGTCGGGTGCGTTTTCGCAAATCATTCATCAACTCGTCGAGCAGCTGATCCAGCTGCGCACGCTGGTCGAGGCCACGCTGGACTTCCCGGAAGAAGAAATCGAATTTCTGGAAAAGTCCGATGCGCGCGGCAAACTGCACACCCTCCGCGAGACCCTCGATAACGTGATCGCCCAAGCGGCACAGGGCGCGCTGCTGCGCGATGGCCTGAAAGTCGTGCTCGCAGGCCAGCCCAATGTCGGCAAAAGCTCATTGCTGAACGCGTTGGCCGGGTCGGATGTCGCGATCGTGACACCGATCGCTGGCACCACGCGCGACAAGATCACCGAAACCATTCAGGTCGAAGGCATACCGATCAACATCATTGATACGGCCGGCATACGGAATGATGCTGAGACCGATGGCGAGGTCGAGCGCATCGGCATCTCACGCACTTGGGCTGCTGTCGAACAGGCTGATGTCGTGCTACATATCCTCGATGCCAGCCGGGGACCGACACGCGCCGATGAAGACATCCTCAACCGCCTGCCAACGCACGTGCCCCTGCTGCGCATCTGGAACAAGATCGATTTGTCAGGGCACAAGCCCTCGATCGATGTCGAGACCGAGGTAACACATATTTATTTGTCGGCATCGGAAAAACTCGGCATGGATTTATTGCGCAAAGCGCTGCTGCGCATCGCGGGATGGCAGCAGACAGGCGAATCCATTTATCTGGCGCGCGAACGTCATCTGCTGGCGCTGAAAGCGGCGCAAGCGCACTTGCAAACCGCCGCAGACCTCGCGAATCAGCGCGACAGCGCGCTGGATCTGTTCGCCGAAGAACTCCGACTAGCGCAGGAAAGGCTGGGCAGCATCACCGGTGCTTTTACCTCCGACGATCTGCTCGGCGTGATTTTCAGTCGCTTCTGCATCGGCAAATAAGCTCTGTGATGTCGGACATCATCATGACTGAACAGCGAAACACAGGCTAAATAAACTGGGGCGTGCATCAAATATCATCCGGCAGGCACACCGCGCGCGTACTGAATATTTCCGGGGAAAATAATCATGTCAGCGCACTCTTAAACACTGATCGCGCTGCTACGATGCACAGCCCTGATCGCCGGCAGCGTCAACGATGGCTGCTTCCAATCGGCCGCGAGACGTCTGGTCAACGCCTCGGTTCTGCTGATTTCATTGAATGCTTCAGCTTGCGGAAATCTGCCTTGCGAATCAGGCCATGGATGCCCTTGGTACGATCCACCACTTGCGACACATTGAAATCCGTCGCCGCTGAAAGATAGGCATACGCCACAGCGCGATCCATGCCCAGTACTTCATTCAGGAAGCGCAAGGATTCGCGCACAGCATCTTTCATCGCTTCATTCAGATCAGGATGAAGACCTATCGTTATCCAGTAATCGGGAGTCTCGCCAAACGGCTTTGTCAGCGTGCCAGAGGTCGTTGGAATGCGGGGATCGCCTTTTTTTAACAGCGTTAACCGAAACGTCGCGCGCATCGAATGCTCGAGCGCAGTCAGTGCCACTTCACCATTGCCCTGCACCATGTGTGGATCGCCAGCATAGAAATTCGCCCCCGGCACAAAGACGGGCAGGTAGACCGTCGTACCCGCGCCAAGATCTTTCACATCCATATTGCCACCGTAGACACCGGGCGGCACGGAGTGAACAGGTTCCGATGTGTCCGCTGCGACGCCCATCACACCCATGAAGGGGGACGTTGGAAAACTGACCGGCTCACCACGCGCGTTCTTCATCATACCCACCCACTGGCCGCGCGAGTTTTTTCTGATCGGCGTGAAGATCGAGACATTATGAAATTTGTCTGGCTCGGCCGCGCTGGCATCCGGCTCGGGCTTTGCACCTTCAGGGAATTCTCCTGGCAACGCGCCCTTGCCATGACGATTCGAGATCACGCCATAGGGTACGCGCGGCGTGACCGCGAGCACGTCGACTTTCAGCACATCCCCTGGCTCGGCACCCTGGACCGCGACCGGCCCGGTGACGATGTGAGGTCCATCTTTTGAAAAATCATGCGCGAGACTGGAGCGCGTGATGGCAACCGCGTCCTTCAATACCATGCGGGCCGGGACGCCATGCTTCCCAAAGTAGGCGATCGGATCGCGACCCTGATCTTCCAGAATGCCTTCGTGCGAGACCGTATCAAAAACCACCGTGGCACCCGAGGGCACGGTCAGCACCGGTGCAGTGGTCGCGTTCGGCAAATATCCCCACTGAATGGTATCGAGCGTAGAAGGTACATAGAAGACCTTGCCCAGACCGTTGATGGAAAGTCGCCCCGGCTTGTCTGCCAGCGGTTGCAAAGGGAACGTCGATGAGGCCGACAGTGCCGGCAATGAGAAAACGGCGATTGCGCTGGCCAGTACAAGGCCGAACATACGGTGCTGGTTGTTCATGAGGTCCCGTTAGCGAATGAAAGATGGCTGGCATAAATTATCCAGCATTTTCATTTCAGATTCAGTCAGCGCGCTCGAACACACCAGCAGTTCGGTTCTTGCTAACCTCATTCCAGGGGAATACCTGCGCATGCATGACAATCCAGACGCCCGGCCTGGATACATGCGCAGCGGTGATTGCGGAGCCCAGGTTGAACATCGCATCCGAGCCGGCAAGCTGGTAGGGAACCATCGCGCCGGTCAGCACGATGGTCTTGGGCAGCTGGGCCCCGGCGATCACGGCGGCTGTCTCGCGCATCGTGTCCGTACCATGCACGATCACGATCCTGCTCTCGGCGGCGCGCTTGCATGCGGCCAGTATCTGCTCGCGGTGCTGGTCTTGCATGTCCAGAGAGTCGATAGCCATCAGCGGCTCGAAGGCACACGCCTCGGTGAGCCGGGCGCGTTTCAGTGCGTCTGGCAATACGCTTTCGGCAAATCCCAGCGTGCCGGCTATCGGATCGTAATGTTTGTCAAAGGTGCCGCCAGTGGCAATGATGCGCAAGCTCATGATGTCCCGGTTGAATTGCTGCGATAGTGTTGATGGGTACATCATAGCCTGAAGGCCAAGACGACGAGTCATCATTACTCTGCAGCGGTGGCACCGGCGAAGAACAGCGAAAAAAAAGGAGTGGATCCGAATGAATCCACTCCGAAAGTGCAGGGCAAGCAAGGCGAGGAACGACCTGATTGCCCGCCATCCGAGACAAGATGGATCTGCATAGTAAGAGGATGCATGCGCATTAATCCAATGCTATGTTGGCATGATCTCATGCGTTATTTGCAGCGCGGGAAGTTACGTAAGTTCAGCTGTCAGAATGCTCCGAAGCTCTCTATCAATTTTCGGAACGATCGCTCGATAAACGCTCGGCAGTCGGCGCAGAATGTCGGATACACTGTCGACTGTTGTATGACAACCCGAGTTCATTCATGAAACCCGTTGCACCCGGCACTGTGATCTTCCATCGCTATCGCGGTTATGGCGTGGTGACTTCCGTCAATCTGATGACGGGATGGATTTCGGCACGCTTTGCCAGTGAAGGAAGAACCCTGGACCTGAATCTTTCTTGCGATCAGGTACACCATGCGGATGGCGAGCCAATACAGTTTCGCCGCTCGTCACCCGATCGCATGCCGCATGGCCGACTGATGGGGATGATGCGCGAACTGCACAAGGCCGGGTATCAGCGCCTGTATCTTTATAGCTGGCCCAAGCCCTCGGGCTTGCATTGGCGCTGGCATTTGTTTACCGGTCCGCGTCAATGGATGCAGCGAAGCTGGCGCGAGGGCTGGTACGGTTCCGGCGCTGAATACAATTTGAATCCGGTGCTGGGCTGGGGTGATGCGCCCGGCGCCACGGCGCATGAGTTGGTGTCTTCGCTGGCGCGCTTCGATCCGCAGGGCTTGTCGCGCGCGCTGGGCCGCGATGAGGACCACTCACAATGGTTCGCTGATGTTTGCGAAGCGCTGCTGCCCAACTACACCTACTCGCTAGGCTGGGATGTGCGCGATGGCGCGGTACCGGACCATTTGCCCATCATCCCGCTGCGCAGTCACGTTGCGCCGTATTCCGGTCCTGCGTTGCCATGGCCACCGGGATGGAGCAAACTCTGGCGTCATCTGCCGCATGCAAACAAGCCTTCGCCTCTGATCAGAACAAATCTCGCTGACGTCCCCTCAGACGCCGATCGTTGATCTGCGCAATGCTGAGCTCGCGCCGACCGGGCAAAAGCATGATGCCACCGTCAGCCCGCAATTCACCGCTCTGAATCACTCGCAGATAAACGCCGGTATAACCCGATTGCAGCATCTGCTTGAGCGCCTGCGCATAACCCATCACTGCGCCGAATTTGTAGCAGGGTGAACGTGGCTCGGTCACTTCGAGAATCACCTCGTCCATCTGCAAACGATCGCCGACCCAGAGATCGGTCTCCAGCACGCCTGTGGTCGTCAGGTTTTCGCCCATCGCCCCTGGCAAGAGCGCCGTGTGCTGCTTGAGCATGCGTTCGCGAGCGTCGTTCCAGAACGCGTAATGCTCATGCGGGTAGAGGTACACCGCCTTGTCCAGGCCACCATGTACGCTGAGGTCGGCTTGCTCGTCACCAGCGATCCCCAAAGGACCCACATGTACCGGTGTTTCGATCGCTTGCTTGCGTATGCCCGAGATGATGCGATGGGTGGTTTCCCCTTCTTTCAAGAACAGTGGCTCCACTTTGGCGACATTGATGCTGACGATTTTCCCGGGCGGCCGCGCTGGAGAGTTCATCTTGTCAAACGGTTTGCGCGATGTTGTTCACGGGCTCGCCCTGAACGAAATTGACGATCGCTTCAAAAGCTGGACGGAAATAGCGCTCATAACTGTCGGACTCGACGAAACCGATATGCGGTGTGGCGAGCACATTCTCCAGCTGGAGTATGGACGCATTGATCGGCAACGGTTCGATCTCGAACACATCCAGCACGGCGCCGCCGGGCCTGCCCTCGCGCAAGGCCGCCTCGAGGGCGCCCGGCGCAATCAATTCCGCGCGGCTGGTGTTGACGATCAGCGCGTCCGGTTTCATCAAGGACAAATCCTCGTACTCGACACCATGGCGTGTTTCGTCTGAGAGCCGCAGATGCAGACTGAGCACATCGGACTGAACGAACAATGCTTGCTTGCTGTCTGCCGCGCCAAAGCCGTCCGTGACGGCCCGGCTGCGGCTGGCTTCGCTGCCCCAGACCAGCACCGTCATGCCGAAGCTTTGCGCGTAACGCGCGATCCGCTGGCCTATGCGTCCATAGCCCCAGATACCCATCACTCGCCCGTGCAAGGTGGTTCCCAACGTGCTGCGCGCAGGCTCAATCGCACTGGCCTGCCACAGTCCTTGCTTTAATAACGACGCGTATTGCGGGATCTTCCGCCGAGCGGCCAGTATCAGTGCCCAGGTGAGCTCCGCAGGCGCGACCGGATCGCCGCTACCCTCGACGACAGTGATGCCGTGCGCTGCGGCAGCGTCCAGATCCACATGCGCTCCGACGCGTCCTGTCTGAGCAATAAATTTCAGCTTGGGCAGTTTCTCGATCAGAGCGCGGCTGATCGCGGTTCGCTCACGAATCAGCACTAATGCTTCTCTGTCCGCCAGGCGTATCGCCAGCTGCCCCAGTCCTTTTGCGCTGTGGTTAAATATTTTGACATCCATCCCTTCGAGCAATCGGAAGCAGGGGAGGTGGCGGACACTGTCCTGGTAATCATCAAGGATGGCGATTTTCATCGGTAAGCCTTAGTGCGTGAACTGAATGGCTGCATATCCCTTTACAATAAGGCATCTGCTTGTGTGGCAGCGAATCAATCTATCCCTTGATGCTACTACTCCCGGGTAGCAATCGCACCAACCGCTTTTTCAGGGTGCGGCCGGGACGCCACCGCGGATTGAGTAAAATCCGGCGTCTAGGTTTCCGGCTGTACGTCTTTGTTCACGTGGCGTCTTCTCAAATGCACCGACCAACTCCACCGCTACCCATGCGAGACGGCGTGTCCGCCAGCAGGGTCGGGCTGCCCCATGGTCACTGGAAGACGCTGGGCGAATTCTTTGCGATGCGCTTCCCCAACGTTCCGTCTTATCGCTGGAATGAGCGCGCCGCACGTGGCGAGGTGGTGGATGAGCGGGGCGATCGTCTTTGCCCCGAAAGTCCTTATCGCGGCGGAGCCGCTGTCTACTATTATCGCGAGCGCGCAGTCGAGTCGCGTATCCCATTTGATGAAAAGATCCTCTTTCTGAGCGATGAATTGCTGGTCGTCGACAAGCCGCATTTTCTCCCTGTCACCCCAGGTGGGCGGTTTTTGCGCGAGACGCTTCTGGTGCGTTTGAAGAAATCGACCGGCATTGAGACGCTGACACCGATTCATCGGCTCGATCGCGAAACGGCGGGTGTCATGATGCTGTCAGTGAATCCCGAAACACGCAGTCTTTGGCAATCTCTATTTCGACAACGTTCAGTGGAAAAGCTTTACGAAGCTATGGCAGCTGCTCCTGCTGACATGGCAGAATCGTTTCCCGTTGAACGGCAGAGCCGTATCGTGCGCGATGAGCAGTTTTTCAGGATGCGCGAGGTTGATGGCGAGCCGAATGCGCACACCCGCATTGAACATGTCGCGAATCAGGGCGATGTCGCGCGTTTCCGACTTTATCCATTGACGGGGAAAATGCACCAGCTCCGAGTCCATATGAACGCGCTCGGTCTACCGCTGCTGAATGACGGTTTTTATCCGGTGGCTCGGCCAGCAGGCGCCGATGAGTTCAGCCGGCCGCTGAAGCTGCTGGCAAAATCGCTGAGCTTCGTCGACCCGCTAAGCGGCGAGAAACGGTATTTCGAAAGCAAGCAAAGTCTCTGATTCGGATACTTCGCGCATCAATAACAAGGCCCTGCCCCGTCAAGTAGGACGCGGCATCCGTATCAAAGAAAGCGTGCTGTGACTGACACCACCCGACCGCGGTCTGAACACTCATTGCCCCCCGTGATTCAACGCGCCATCATTGCACTAGCGATTGGTGCCTTTGGTAGTGGCATGTCAATGCGGGTCACTGACCCGATGTTGATTAAACTGGCGGCTGAATTCGATATCGGCATCGCAGTAGCGTCCTGGGTAGTCACTGTATTCGGCTTTGCCTATGGTGTCTCCCAGCTCTTGTTCGGCCCATTGGGCGACCGCTATGGCAAAGTGCGCGTGGTCGCACACGGTTGCGCTGCTTGCAGCGTAACGGCCCTGCTGTGTGCGCTGATGCCTGACTTCGACGCCTTGCTGGTGGCGCGCGCTCTGGCGGGCGCGATGGCTGCCTCAGTCATCCCACTGTCCATGGCATGGATTGGCGATGTGGTCCCGTACGAGCATCGTCAGGCGGTACTTGCAAAATTTCTGATCGGTCAAATTCTTGGTTTGTCTGCTGGCGTAGTCGTCGGCGGCTTGAGCGCTGATTATGTCGGCTGGCGTTTTCCGTTTTTTCTGATTGCGATATGGTTCGCCGCCACTAGCCTTGGTTTGCATGTCATTAACCACTCATTACCTGCGCATGCGCGTGCGCTGCATGTTATTGATGCCTCTGGCTTTCGACGAAGTTTTATCGAGTTCCGTCATGTGCTACGGGTGGCATGGGCACGGCAAGTGTTGCTGAGTGTGTCGCTCGAAGGCGCTGTGATCTTCGGGGCCTTGTCCTTCGTTCCCGCGCATCTACACTCGGTGCACGGCCTGTCGCTCGCGTCGTCGGGGTCGTTGGTGATGCTGTTCGGGGTCGGCGGTTTGATCTTTGCGTTACGGTCTCGCGATGTGGTCAGCCGGCTTGGCGAAGTCGGTTTGATCAATGCGGGCACGCTGCTAGTGGGTGTCTCACTCTTAGTGCTGGCACTCACACCATTGTGGTGGCTTGCACTCCCGGCGTGCGCGGGCTTTGGCTTAGGCTTCTACATGCTTCATAACACCTTGCAAATCAATGCGACGCAGATGGCGCCCGAGCGGCGTGGTGCGGCGGTCGCAGCATTTGCATCGTGTTTTTTCCTTGGTCAGGCACTCGGTGTTGCCGTTGCCGGCGCGGCGCTGTCTGTCGTGGGCACGCGGGTAGTGTTGGCCGTATGCGCGGTACTGGTCGTGCTGATTGGCCTCCGATTCGGCCGGGCCAGGCGTCTAAGAGACGTTGAGGCTGCAAGCGCTGCCAGCCGTTCAACTTGACGGTTGGTGTTACGAGCGCGCAGCGAAATATCGCAATTCAGCCGCTAGATTGGGTTGGCTCACTTCCAGGTCGCGTGCCATGTGCAGGAGTGCATGGATGTGGTTAACGCGTTGCACAAAGTCGGCGTTTGCCACTTGCCGCTCCGTAAACAAACCCATGAGCCATTGCGATAAGCGGAGCACGGTGGCGTTTGAAACGAAGGGGATGTGGGTGGTGTGCATGGATTGTTTCTGGTAAATGTAAATATGTTGCGCCGCAGTATAAATCAGGGCTAAGATATAAATACAATTATATTTTTAAATGTCGGAGATACTTTTTGCGTATAACATGCGCATGGCCACCTCTTCCCTAGTACCTGGATAAAAATGAGCTTTTTGACATTGGATTTGAATTTGCTGCGGGTTTTCGATGCCGTCATGACCGAGCAAAACCTGACCCGGGCAGCGAGCCGGCTAGCGATGACTCAACCTGCGGTATCAAACGCGGTAAAGCGCTTGAGAGATGCGCTGAATGACGAGTTACTGATTCGCACCGCTCACGGCGTCAAACCGACCGCTCGCGCGGAATCCTTGTGGCCGGCCGTGAGGCGTGCATTGGCAGATCTCGAAGAGGCAGTGGCACCACGTAACTTCGAACTCGCCAAAGCGCGCGCAACCTTCAGAATGGCGATGGCGGATGCGACGGCTGGCCTGCTATTGCCGCCACTCGTGCGAATAATCGAAAAAGATGCGCCGGGTATTGATATCCGCATGATGCCCCTGACGACACGTGAGCCACGGCCATTGCTCTTGCGAGGAGATATCGATCTAGCGGTTGGTTTTTTCCCGGGCGTCGTAGCCCAGCTGCAAGGCGCCACAGAAACCCCTATTCGTCATGAGCGCTTGTATACAAGTCAATATGTCTGCGTGATGCGTAAAGAACATCCGCTTGCGCACAAAGATCTGTCTTTGAGTGCGTATTGCCAGGCGAATCATCTACTTGTGAGTTTTTCGGGGCGCGCGCGTGGTCTGGTTGATGATGCTTTATTGACGGTGAATAAAGAGCGGCGAATTTTGCTGACTGTGAATCAATTTTTCACCGCAGGAAAAGTTGTAGCGAATTCAGATCTCATTATGGTGCTGCCCCATCACCTGATTGCGGCGACGGGTATGACTAACGCGTTGGTGGTGAAAGAATTGCCGTTTGCTATGCCTGAAGTTCACATTGATATGCTCTGGCATGAGCGAGATGCGAGAAGCCCGGGGCATCAGTGGTTGCGAGAACAATTACGTAATTCAAAATGGCTGACATCGTTTTCTGATTCCCATGAATCCTAATGTCCTTTTGCCCGCAAAAACCTGGCTCGGGGCGAAAGCACGAGATGCGTTTCACTTTTCCTGCTGTTGATTCCCCACTGGCACGATAGCATGGTTGTCTAACTGGCGCGGCTACTTATTTCATCAACAAAGAATCCACAGATTATTCAGAGCTTTGTCCACATAGCGTGGTTTGCTTTATTGCAGTGCTTTCAATCTCTCTTGTTTTTTAAAGCTTGTATTTCAAATTAGTAGTAGTAGATAAGCTGAGGCGATTTCTGTGGATAACCAGCATTTTCCCTGTTAGACCAAGGCACTAGCGAAAAGATAAGGTCTGAATAGAGACCCGTTAAATGCAGGACAGCTTCTGTATAAAAATTGGTCGGATGTGAGAATACGGAGTTTTCCACTTTCCCGAGCAGGGTTGTCCCTAGCTTTTTCCACAACACCGGTTAGCTGTGTACCCTCGTTGTTTGCGGCCGCGTCAAGTTTTCCGGTAATCGGTCACCATAACGGGTCTCGCAGATAAACAGGCTTGGACATAAGTTGATCTTGAATCCTGGTTGAAACTTTATAATGGCCTCCTGTCCAGTAACCGATGTTAATGCACTGAACATGCGCGAGCGCTCTCACTTAATCTGCAAATAAGTCATTACAGCGAAAAGGAACACCTATGACGGGTAGACTGCCGGCGATTTCTCATTACATCAATGGACGAGCAGTGCCCGCAACAAGCGGCCGGTCCCAAGCGGTGTTCAATCCGGCAACGGGCGCCGAAATTGCCGAAGTTGCGCTGGCCAGCGAAGCTGAGGCCAATGCAGCGGTCGCGGCCGCGCAAGCGGCTGGGCTTGCGTGGGCGGACACAGCGCCGTTGAAACGTGCTCGCGTATTGTTCAAGTTCAAAGAACTGATAGAGAGGCATCATGACGAACTTGCCGCGATGATTACCCGCGAGCATGGAAAGGTGTTCAGCGACGCGAAGGGTGAAGTCGTGCGCGGCCTCGAGATTGTCGAATTCGCCTGCGGCATACCGCAGCTGCTGAAGACGCAGTTCACGGACAATATCGGTGGTGGTATCGACAATTGGCAACTGAGGCAGCCGCTCGGTGTCACTGCAGGCATCACGCCCTTCAATTTCCCGGTCATGGTGCCCTTGTGGATGGCACCGGTCGCCATTGCCTGTGGGAATACCTTTGTGCTGAAACCGTCGGAACGCGATCCGTCTCCCTCACTGTTGCTGGCGGACTTATTCAAACAGGCGGGTTTGCCCGATGGGGTGTTCAATGTGGTTCAGGGTGACAAGCTCGCGGTGGATACCTTGATTCATCATCCCGATGTTAAAGCGATCTCATTTGTCGGCTCGACGCCGATTGCTGAATATATCTATACCGAGGGCGCGCGTCGCAAAGGCGCCTATCCATTGCGCGTGCAGGCACTGGGGGGTGCAAAGAATCACCTGGTGGTCATGCCGGATGCCGATCTCGATCAGGCCGTCGATGCACTCATCGGCGCAGGCTACGGCTCGGCAGGCGAGCGCTGCATGGCGATTTCCGTGGCCGTCGCTGTGGGCAGCGTCGCAGATAAATTGGTGGAAGCGCTAGTGCCGCGTGTAAAGGCGCTCAAAGTCAGGAACGGCATGGAGCCCGATGCAGAGATGGGCCCCGTCGTGACCGCAGCGCACAAGGCAAAAATTGAAAGTTACATAGAGCAAGGCGTGAAGGCAGGCGCAAAGCTCTTGGTGGATGGTCGCGGACTCACGGTGCCGGGCCACGAGCAGGGCTTTTTCCTCGGCGGGTCTTTGTTCGATCAAGTCTCTACCGACATGTCCATTTATCAGGAAGAGATATTTGGACCCGTCCTGTGCGTGGTGCGGGTTGCTGATTTGGGTGCAGCGATTGATCTGATCAACTGCCATGAATTCGGCAATGGGGTATCGTTGTTTACATCGGATGGTCATACCGCCCGCGAATTTTCTCGCCGCATTGAAGCAGGCATGGTGGGTGTGAATGTGCCTATTCCTGTGCCGATGGCATGGCACTCGTTCGGAGGTTGGAAGCGGTCGCTGTTTGGTGATGCGCACATCTATGGCGAAGAGGGCGTACGTTTCTACACGCGGTACAAGTCCATCATGCAGCGCTGGCCGGAGTCGATAGGCAAGGGCGCAGAGTTCACGATGCCAGTCGCGAAGTAAGCGCGGGAGGTCGAGATGCAAGCGTCTTCATCGCCGCAGTCTGCGGGCAAGTATGACTACATCATCATCGGCGCAGGTACAGCGGGCTGCGTGCTGGCGAACCGGCTGACGCAAGACCCCGGTGTCTCGGTGCTGCTGATCGAGGCAGGCGGGAAAGACGACTATGTGTGGATACATATACCCGTCGGCTACTTGTACTGTATTGACAATCCGCGCACCGACTGGCGTTATCGCACAGCACAGGATCCGGGCTTGAATGGACGCAGCCTGATCTATCCGCGCGGCAGAGTGTTGGGCGGCTGTTCGTCGATCAACGGCATGATCTACATGCGCGGGCAGACGAGCGACTATGAGGCATGGGCCGAGCTGACCGGTGACGACAGCTGGCGCTGGCAGAATGTGCTGCCGATTTTCAAGCAGACGGAAGATTATCATGCGGGCGCCAACGGCTTTCATGGTGCAGGCGGCGAATGGCGCGTCGAGCAGCAACGGCTGCGCTGGGAGATCCTGGACGCGTTTCGTGAGGCGGCAGCGCAGACGGGCATTCCGAACATCGAAGATTTCAATCGCGGCGACAATGAAGGTTGCGGTTATTTTGAAGTGAACCAGCGCAGTGGCACACGCTGGAATACAGCGAAAGCATTTTTGCGTTCGGTGAAAAGTCGCCACGGCAATCTCGAGATCATGACCGGCTGCCATGTGCACAAGCTGCGCATCGAAAAAACGGCGCAGGGAGCGATCTGCCGAGGCATCGAGTTCACCGGCGGCGGTCAGCATTGGTTTGCCGAGGCGGCGCACGAGACGCTGCTGAGCGCCGGTGCGATCGGGTCGCCGCAGATACTGCAGTTGTCGGGCGTGGGATCCTCGGCCTTGTTATCGCAGCACCAGATCCCGGTGGTCACTCCATTACCCGGTGTGGGCGAAAACCTGCAAGACCATTTGCAGTTGCGAATGGCGTTCAGAGTACAGGGCGTGAAGACGCTGAATACGATGGCGAACAGCTGGCTCGGCAAGCTCCAGATCGGCCTGGAGTATGCGCTGAATCGCAGCGGCCCAATGTCGATGGCGCCATCGCAGTTGGGCGCATTCACGAAGTCCGATCCATCGCAAACGTCAGCAAACATTCAGTATCATGTGCAGCCGCTGTCGTTGAACAAATTTGGCGAGCCCTTGCATGATTTTCCGGCATTCACGGCCAGTGTCTGCAACCTTCGGCCTACCGCGCGAGGACATGTGCGCATTGTCAGCGGCGATCCACAGACAGCACCGGTGATCGCGCCCAATTATTTAAGTACGGCCGAAGATCGACAAGTGGCTGCAGATTCTTTATCGATCACGCGTCGCATCGTACGCGCACCGGCCCTGCAACGATACGCGCCGGAAGAGTTCATGCCGGGGCCGCAATTCCAAACCGATGAAGAACTTGCGTTTGCGGCGGGGAATATCGGAACCACGATTTTCCATCCGGTCGGCACCTGCAAGATGGGCAGGGACGACGACGCCATGGCCGTGGTCGATTCCCGGCTGCGCGTGCGCGGGGTGGCTGGGCTGCGAGTCGTCGATGCGTCGGTGATGCCGCTGATTACGTCGGGCAACCCAAACTCGCCGATTATCATGATTGCCGACAAAACGGCGGCCCTGATACGTGCAGAGCGCAAGAAGCACATCGTACCCTTGCCTGCGGCCATGGCTACATAACCTACCAACAAAAGAGAATAGCGATAGTGATCACTCACAGTCGCGACATCTCCGCCATGCGGGGGCGTGCCATTTGGAAATCCTGACTAGCGATTACCTCTTGCTTGGGCTCGCGGCGGTGCTGGCCGGGCTGATTGATTCGGTAGTCGGCGGCGGTGGCCTGATTCAACTCCCCGCGTTGTTAAGCGTTTTCCCACAAGCTGCGCCCTCGACGCTGTTCGGCACGAACAAGCTGGCGGCTATCTGGGGCACGGCGTTTGCCGCCCGCAGCTACGCGAAACGGCTGACCTTGCTCTGGAGCATCGCGCTTCCTGCGTCCGTGGCTGCGCTGGTGTTCGCATTTTTGGGCGCGCGCGCCGTATCACTGTTTCCCCAAGAGGTCTTACGCAAAGCGTTGCCGTTTATCCTATTCGCGGTGGCTGTGTATGTCTTCCGTCGGAAATCTTTTGGCAGTGAGTCGTTGGCAGAGGGGCGGTCTCACAGCCGCCGGGGTTTGGCCTTGCTGACCGGGGCCCTGATAGGCTTCTATGATGGATTGTTTGGCCCTGGCACGGGTAGTTTTCTGATCTTTATGTTCGTTCGGTTTTTCCACCTCGATTTTCTGCAAGCTTCAGCCATTGCCAAAGTGGTGAATGTCGCTTGCAATTTCGCTGCGCTGACTTGGTTTGCGGCCGCGGGATATGTGATTTGGCCGCTGGGCTTGTTCATGGCCTGCTGCAATATTTTTGGGTCCATTATCGGCACGCGGCTGGCATTGAAGGGGGGTACAAGCTTTGTGCGCAAGCTATTCTTGGTGGTGGTAGGGCTGTTGATCATCAAGACCGGCCATGATGGATTTTTCAGAGGATGATAGTTCCACGTGAAACATCCGGCCAGCGATCAGGGGCCGCAGTGTCCGGGTTTCACGTGAAACAATTGCGCGAGTCATGCACTTGTGCACAGCCGGTCCACAGGTCATCCACAACAAATTCACAGTCCATTCACAACTAATTCACAGCGAATCCCAAGCCGGTGCTGATTAAACACGGCCAGTCACCTTTGCGGCCGGCGAATGGTCGCCAGGCTCTGGATTTTGCTAGGCTCGGGGCCGCACCGCTGCTGGTTTGCCATAATCGAGGGAATCAATCTGCGTCGCCTTGGCAGAATTTTGGTCTGATCAGCGCGCGGCGGGTTTGGCTCAGACAAATGCCCTTATAATCCAGCCTCCGCACTTCCTCCTTGCGCACCCGGGCTCCATGGAATTTCCCTCTGAATTTGATGTGATTGTCGTAGGCGGCGGCCATGCGGGTACGGAGGCAGCGTTGGCGGCTGCGCGAACAGGGCAAAAAACGCTGCTCCTGACGCACAACATCGAGACTTTGGGGCAAATGTCCTGCAATCCGTCGATAGGCGGCATCGGCAAAGGGCATCTGGTGCGCGAAGTCGATGCGATGGGCGGCGCGATGGCGATTGCTACCGATGAGGCAGGTATACAGTTCCGCATCCTGAATTCGTCCAAAGGCCCGGCCGTGCGCGCAACCCGGGCGCAGGCAGACCGCTTGCTGTACAAGCAGGCGATACGCTCCAGACTCGAAAACCAGCCAAATCTCTGGCTATTTCAGCAGGCCGTCGACGACTTGATGGTGGAGGGCGACTGGGTCACCGGCGCGGTGACACAGGCGGGCATACGCTTCCGATCGCGCGCGGTGGTGCTGACGGCAGGAACCTTCCTCGACGGAAAAATTCACATCGGTCTCAATCATTATTCTGCAGGAAGGGCAGGGGATCCCCCTGCGATGTCGCTCTCCGCGCGCCTCAAAGAGTTGAGTTTGCCGCAGGGCCGGCTGAAAACCGGTACGCCGCCGCGTATCGACGGCCGCAGCATCGATTTTTCTGTGATGACCGAGCAACCGGGCGACCACGATCCGGTGCCGGTGTTTTCCGTCATGGGTAATGCGCAGATGCACCCGGAACAGCGGCCGTGCTGGATTACCCACACCAATCCGCAGACGCATGACATCATTCGCGGCGCGCTGGACCGCAGCCCGATGTTTACCGGGGTAATTGAAGGCGTCGGGCCGCGCTATTGCCCCTCCATCGAAGACAAGATTCATCGGTTTGCGGACAAGGATTCCCATCAGATCTTCCTTGAGCCTGAAGGACTGACAACCCACGAGTTCTATCCAAACGGCATTTCGACCAGCTTGCCGTTTGATGCGCAGATCGCGCTGGTGCGCTCCATGCGCGGCCTGGAAAACGCGCATATTCTGCGGCCCGGTTACGCGATTGAATATGACTACTTCGATCCGCGCGGCTTGAGGGCCTCGCTCGAGACCAAGGCCATCCGCGGGTTGTTTTTTGCCGGGCAGATCAATGGCACCACAGGCTATGAAGAGGCCGCTGCGCAAGGCTTGCTGGCCGGGTTGAACGCTGCGCTACAGACGCAGGGGCGCGAGCCCTGGATGCCCCGTCGAGACCAAGCCTACCTCGGCGTGCTGGTCGATGACCTGGTGACCCAGGGCGTGCAGGAGCCGTACCGCATGTTCACCAGTCGCGCCGAGTACCGGCTGAGCCTGCGCGAAGACAATGCCGATCTTCGGCTGACCGAGATCGGCCGGCGGCTAGGGTGCGTCGGAGACGCGCAATGGGAAGCCTTCGAACGTCGCCGCGAGGCCATCGCGCGCGAGCTCGAGCGCCTGAAATCGACCTGGGTCAATCCCAAGATCATTGCCGATGCTGAGGCAGAGCGCGTTCTGGGCAAAGCCATGGAGCGAGAGTATGCACTCACAGACCTGCTGCGTCGGCCGAATGTCCGTTACGACAGCCTGATGAGTCTGACCACGGTCGACGGCCGCCGTTTCGATCATCCCGGGCTGGATCCGGCAGTAGCCGAGCAAGTCGAGATCCAGGTCAAGTATGCCGGCTACATCGATCGACAAGCCAAAGAAGTCGAGCGCCACGAGCACTACGAAAACCTCAAGCTGCCAGACGAACTGGACTACATGAGCGTGCACGCGCTGTCCATGGAAGTCCGCCAGAAACTGCAGCAGCACCGCCCCGAGACACTGGGACAAGCCTCGCGCATCGCTGGCGTTACCCCCGCCGCGATTTCGCTGTTGCTGGTGCATTTGAAAAAAGGTGGATTCCGGCAGTTTGCCGCAGCCAATGACAATCCGGATGCCGCTTGAATGGCGAACGATATCGAGGCATTGCGAGAACCCCTGAGGTCCGGTGCGATCGACTTATCGCTTGCGCTGAGCGAGTCGCAGATCGAACAGCTGCTTGCCTACCTTGCGCTGCTGGTCAAGTGGAATGCAGTCTACAACCTGACCGCCGTACGCGACCCGCAACAGATGCTGACGCAGCACCTGCTCGATTGCATGGCCGCGTTGCATGCGTATGTGGGTGCGAACCGCGTGCTCGATGTTGGATCAGGCGGCGGATTGCCAGGCATCGTGCTGGCTATCTGGGCGCAGCAGGTAGAGCCACGAATGCAAGTGCACTTGATCGATACCGTGCAAAAGAAAACGGCCTTTCTCACGCAAGTGAAAGCAGAGCTTTCGCTGAACAACGCGCAGGTCCATACCGGTCGCGTGGAGCAGCTGCAAGATGAGAAAAAATTCGACGTGATCACTTCCCGCGCATTCGCGGAGCTGAAAGATTTCGTCAACTGGTCGGGTCATCTGCTGACAGAGCAGGGGCAGATGATCGCACTGAAAGGACAGGCAGAAGTGAGCGACACCGAACTTGCGACCTTGCCCGCAGGATGGGTGCTGCAAGACATCAAACGCTTGCAGGTCCCGGGCATGACAGCGCAGCGGCATCTGGTGTATCTGAAAAGACAGCGCGCGTGACAAAGCAAACCAACATGTAACAGGCATGTAACAGGCGCTCCACGCATCACCACAAAAACCAACCACGACAATCACTATGGCCAAGATATTCTGCATCGCGAACCAGAAAGGCGGCGTCGGCAAAACCACGACGGCCGTCAATCTCGCTGCCGGACTCGCAAACCTGAAAAAGCGCGTGCTGCTGATTGACCTCGATCCGCAAGGCAATGCCACCATGGGCGCCGGCATTGAGAAAGCTGGACTGGGAAGCTCGGTCTACCAGGTCTTGCTGGGTATGGGCAATGTGCAAGCCGCAACGAAGACCTCAGAGACGGGCCGTTTTGATGTGTTGCCAGCCAATCGAGAGCTCGCCGGTGCCGAGGTCGAGATGGTCGAATTGGAGCAGCGCGAATTACGACTGAAACAGGCGCTTGCAACAGTCAAAGATCAGTACGATTTCATTCTGATCGATTGTCCGCCCGCGTTGTCCATGCTCACCCTGAATGGGCTGTGCGCAGCACATGGGGTGATCATCCCCATGCAGTGCGAGTACTACGCGCTGGAAGGATTGTCCGATCTGGTGAATACCATCAAGATCGTCCATGCGAAACTCAATCCCGATCTGCAGGTGATCGGTCTGCTGCGGGTGATGTTCGATCCGCGAATGATGCTTTCCCAGCAGGTCTCCGCTCAGCTAGAGCAACATTTTGGCGACAAGGTCTTCAAGACCATTATCCCGCGCAATGTACGACTCGCCGAGGCGCCATCGTACGGAGTGCCCGGCGTGATCTTCGATGCCGCTGCAAAAGGCGCGCAGGCCTACATCGCGTTTGGTCAGGAACTCGTTGAGCGCATCGGCTGATACCGCCTTGCCCGCCACCCGCCGAAGCATTGATAAAACATACGGAAGAAAGAAAAGGAAGACATCAACCCATGGTCAGCAAAAAACCCAAAGGCCTCGGCAGAGGACTTGAAGCCCTGCTCGGTGGCGGTGCAGCCGACTTCAGCCCGGAGGCCACGAAAGTCACCGCATCCACTGCGACCGTGCCAATCAAGGCGCTTCAAGCGGGCAAGTACCAGCCACGCACCCGCATGGATGAAGGCGCACTCAATGAGTTGGCCGATTCGATTCGTGCGCAGGGTCTGCTGCAAGCTTTGCTGGTGCGCCCCATCTCGCATGGCACGAATGGCGTGACGCACGAGATCATTGCCGGCGAGCGCCGCTTCCGTGCAGCGCAGCTCGCCGGGCTCACTGAAGTGCCGGTGATGATCAAAGAGGTCGATGATCAGGCGGCTGCGGCAATGGCGCTGATCGAAAACATGCAGCGCGAAGACCTCAACCCACTGGAAGAGGCACAAGGCATTCAGCGCTTGATCCAAGACTTCAGCTTCACGCATGAACAAGCCGCAGACTCTGTCGGCCGCTCTCGCAGTGCGGTCTCGAATCTGCTGCGGCTGTTGAATCTTGCCAAACCCGTGCAAGCGATGCTGATGGCGGGCGATATCGACATGGGCCATGCGCGCGCGCTGCTGGCCGTGGATTCGGCGACGCAGATCGCACTGGCCAATGAAATCATTGCCAAGCGCATGTCGGTGCGTGACGCAGAAAAACTGGTGGTCCGTACGACTACCGGTCAGACCGGCACGAGCAAGGCCGCGCCCAAAGAAAAATCCCGTGATCTCGCGCGCCTTGAAGAAGAACTCTCCGACGCACTTGCTACTTCGGTAAGCATCAAGGCCAATGCCCGGAACAAAGGCGAATTGATTCTTGCCTTTGCCAACCTCGACCAGCTCGAAGGGCTGATCGCTCGCCTACGGTCGCGGTGATCTTTGACCGTGCGACCTTCATCAAGGCCATTCAATAATGACAAGCCCAAACACGCGCGGACGTCATGAAAACCGTACGCCATGCCGACCCCGCGCACGCCTGTTTGCTGGGCAAGTATTTGACGCGAATTATCAAAAGCTCGTATAATCTTGCGGTTTCACGGGACACATTCCACCTCGAGGCCCTTCCGCACCAACCCGAAGGCGCGCCAGAGCTCTCCGGACCGACAACAACGTCACCATGCTGCGCCTGGTACTGACCCAGCTGGCAACGACCCTGTTTGCTGCTGCGGTGGCTGGACTAATTGGCGGAAAGCACGCTTTGCTGTCGGCGCTGCTGGGAGGACTGTGTTGTGTGGTGCCAAATGCCTTGTTCGCGCTCCGTTTGTATATCGGCGTGATGGGGCCGGGAACCCTGAGCCCGTTGACGTTTTTCTTCGGCGAGTTCACCAAGATTGTACTGACGGTTGCGCTGCTCGCTGCGGTCGTCTGGTGGTATCGCGATCTGAACTGGCTGGCGTTGATCGCCGCCTTCATCGTCGCGCTGAAAAGTTACATCATCTTATTGTTTAGGCACTGACATGGCAGCAGAAATGGCAGCAGACGGAGCGGCGCACGCACCCACCGCCTCTGAGTACATCGTTCATCACCTGGGCCACCTCTCCACCAAGCACCAGGACAAAATCGTCGACTTTAGTATCATTAACCTCGACACCGTGTTCTGGTCGGTGTTGATGGGCGTGGTCGGTCTAACCCTGATGATCTACGCCGCGCGCCGCGCGACCTCAGGTGTGCCGGGACGCTTCCAAGCCTTCGTCGAAATGATCGTCGAGATGGTCAACGATCAGGCCAAGAACATCGTCCACGGCGATCGCAGCTTCATCGCTCCGCTGGCACTCACCGTGTTCGTCTGGGTGTTCCTGATGAACTCGCTCGACTTTCTCCCGGTTGATCTGTTTGCCGGCATCTTCCGCTTGTTCGGCGCTGACCCGCATTTCCGCATTGTCCCGACAGCCGACTTGAACGGCACGCTCGGCATGGCAGTCGGTGTGCTTGCGCTCATGCTCTACTACAACGTCAAGATCAAAGGCCTCGGCGGGTTCATTCATGAGTTGTTCTGCGCACCCTTTGGCTCACATCCGGCGTTGTGGATTGCCAACCTCGGCCTGAACATCATCGAATTCGTCGCCAAGACCGTGTCGCTGGGCATGCGACTGTTCGGCAACATGTATGCCGGCGAGCTCGTGTTCCTGCTGATCGCGCTGCTCGGTTCGACCGCCACCTGGTGGGGATTCGGCATGCATATCGTGGCAGGTTCGATCTGGGCGATCTTCCATATTCTGATCGTGTTGTTGCAGGCTTTCATCTTCATGATGCTGACGCTGGTGTACATCGGCCAGGCGCATGAGGGTCACTGACCGGTTTTGCAGTATCCGGGTTTTGCTTTTGAATTTTTGACTTTGACTATCTAAGGAGTTTTCATGACTAACGTCGCTCTCGTTGCACTGGCATGC